>ENA-OOQG01000609-OOQG01000609.1-human-gut-metagenome-genome-assembly--contig:-NODE-609-length-11943-cov-3.322426_pt1 | contig 11943 bp, 8 predicted proteins | sample MGYA00241085_ERZ501155 | MGnify/ENA primary metagenome ERZ501155 (study PRJEB25962, sample SAMEA2042438) | human gut metagenome | biome: human gut; feature: human-associated habitat; material: faeces...
TCTTTCCATATGTCAAAGCATCCGGTTTCCGGATTAGGTACATAGTACAGACCATTTTCACAAGGTTTACCATCTTCGCCCGGTTTGCCGTCTGCACCGGGCTTACCATCTGCACCGGGTTTGCCGTCTGCACCAGCTTGACCATCTACACCGACAGCTTTGTATTGAGTCTTCACACCATCTTTATACCAATAGCCATCCTCTCCGATGCTCCATACTGCAGCATTTGTGCCATTTGAGCCATTGGTAATTTCATAAGAATTACCATTGCTAAGAGTAATAGTGATGCCATTTGCTCCCTTGACTACCCCTGTTATTACGCTACCGTCTGAAATCAGCTTATTAATCTGATCTATAGCCTTAGCGTTTTCATCAATTTGCTTCTGTAAGTTTTCGATGTCATCATCATAGTCCTTACAAGAAGTGAACGTTCCTGCAGTGCCCACCATTAAGGCGCTGAACAGGATCACACTTAGAAACTTTTTGTTCATAATTGAAAACTTTAAATTTATAAATTTAAAAAAATAAAAAGTGAATAATCTCTCATTTCGAATCCCTTCCACATAGCTGTCTGTCATGTGATTTTTTCCGTTACTTCGCAGGTAACGGAGGAATTTTCCGTGCAAACATAATTGTTTTTCTATAAATGAGCAAATAATAATGCTGTTTTTTTATAATTAATCGAAAAATCTGCATTTAAGCGCACTTTTTTGTTAATGGGATTGTTGTTCGCCCCAATTATTAGTGTATTTGCACGTATGTTCTGCATTATAAAGGGATTGTACTTATACATATTATTAATAAGAGAATGTATAATTTAAATTGAAGATGAAAGAGATTACCTTACAAGAAATGCTGTCAACTATTATTGGAGAGCTTCGAGAAAATGGGAGATGGGGAACAGCCCATATTTACCAATCTACATTGAATGTGTTTTCCGCATTCAATAACTATCGGGATTTGCATCTGCGCAAATTGAATCCAGTGGTTTTGAAACGTTTTGAAATGCACCTGCGTCAACGAGATTGCAGTTGGAACACCGTTTCTACCTATATGAAAGTCATTCGCTCGGCTTACAATCGAGCTGTAGATTTACGATGTGTCCGTTATACTCCTAGATTATTTGAACATGTGTATACAGGAACTAAAGCAGACAAGAAAAGAGCTTTGGAAGCTTCGGATATAGGAACTTTAGTTCGCGGGACAGAAATGGATTTGTCCAAAAGGATTCCTTCCTCAAGCCTTCAAAAGGCCAAAATGCTATTTGTTTTTATGTTTATGATGCGTGGTCTCCCATTTGTCGATTTAGCTTTCTTGCACAAGAAAGACCTGCAAGGGAATGTATTGTCCTATCGTAGAAGAAAGACTGGTCGCACCTTACGGGTACTTCTATCCCCTGAAGCCTTACAGCTGGTACACATGGTATCCAATAAGGACGAGAACTCACCTTATTTATTCCCAATATTACGTAGCAAGGATGGTACAGAAGCGGCTTATAAAGAGTATCAATCAGCTTTGAGGCGTTTTAACTATCAGCTGTCAGCTTTAAAAACACATTTGAATATGAGTTCACATCTTAGTTCGTATTCGGCAAGACACACGTGGGCCACAATGGCATATTATTGTGAGATTCACCCTGGCATTATTTCCGAAGCGATGGGACATTCGTCTATCACTGTGACGGAGACTTATCTGAAACCTTTCCGGAGTAAGAAAATTGATGAAGCAAATAAACAAGTTCTTGACTTCGTGAAACGCTCTGTTGTAGGTGTAAGCGCTTGAAAATTACTCTGTTACTTTGTAGGTAACGGGAATGAATATCGGTGCAAATATGAGCATATTTCTTAAAACAACCAAACGAAATCATACATTTTTTCTAATAAACTACTCAAAACAGGAATTAATCAAATAAAACACGCGGATTCTTTGTATTAGGGCTTTGTTAACTTCTAAATTTTGCAAAAGATTTCCCTCCCTCTACTGCCTTTCAGAAGCAGGGGTAAAAAAGTTTCATTGCATATCGTATTATTTTTCAGTATTGACTACTCCCGAAGAGCAGGCACAAAGGTTTCTCTGTTACCTACAGAGTAACGGGTTGTGCTATTATTGAAACTTAGTGTTTAATAATATATTATTAATGTAATTTTTAAGTAGTTATGAAAAGAAAATTTGTAAAAGTGATGTTCTTCGGGGCGCTGGCACTTTCTACTGTCACCTATGTAGGCTGTAAGGACTACGATGATGACATTGACGAGCTGACTTCACGCGTGGATGGCATCGAAAGTCAAATCAAAGACTTGGAAGCAAAAATCAATGCTGCCAACTGGATTACTTCTGTAACTCCTGCCACAGGCGGTTTCACTGTTGCTTTCAATGACGGTAGCAGCTACACCATTACCAACGGTAAGGACGGTGAAGCAGGTGCTGCAGGTACAGAATGGACTATCTCGGAAGATGGTTTTTGGGTATGCAACGGTGAGAAGACTACCGTTAAAGCTGTAGGCCAGGACGGCGCACAGGGTGAACCGGGCAAGGATGCTCAGCCTGAAGTGAAAAAGGAAAACGGCAAGTGGTATTTGTGGAACGGTACAGAATTTGAAGAATTTGCCGGCGCTACCGCTCCTGCTGCAAATATTCCTTTCTACTATACTGATCCTACAGATCCAAACTACAACATCTTGGTGATTTATGATGAAAATGGTAAAGAACCATTGGAGATTCGCCTGCCGATGGCTGCCGATCTAGGTCAGATTGTAGTCCTTGGTGAAAATTTAGACATTAATTACCATCGTTTCAATGGTCTGCACATAAATAAAGAGGATCAAGTTAAAGAAGCTACATGGGATGGAAGCAAGGCTATGCCGGCTAAGGGGCAATATATGTTGACTGCCAACCAAGACTATGTTTATGTACAAGTCGTTCCTTCTAATTACGACATCTCTAAACTGAACTTTAAGTTGGTTAACACGAAAGGTGACGAAGCTCCGGTTGTATTCGGTACTCCTGTTCCTACCAATGATGCCATCAGCAACAGCAGAGCTATTTCAGAAAGTGGCGTTTTTGCAATTCCTTATTCATTAAAGGATATGACTCCTGCTGAAATGAAAACCTATGAGAAAAACATTAAAGGAAAAGCACTATCACTGGTTGCTAGCGAAAATGTACGCTCAATTTATAATTATGGTGTAGAATTGAAGCAAGCTAATAATAAAAACGGTGCTACATTCAAAGACAGAACTATTCCTGTTGAATCTATAGGAGAACCTGTAACAATTGTTCCTGAAGAAGCCGGAGACATCTACGATTCATATTTGGTCATGGCAGACGATGAAGCCAAAGCTGACTCTGTAAGATATGGTATTTCTATTGATGGTATGACTTTCTCATACAAGGAAACTATCAAAGGCCAAGCAGTGAAATTTACTGTTCGCCAGGTAACAAACACGGCTATGGTTGTGATTAGTGACCCTGTAACTGTAACCTTTGGTAAAGAAGCTCCTGAAACAACTGAAATCATATTAGCAGAACAAGCTCATAACGCAGTTGCTACTTACACAAACGCGGCCGGACAAAAGATTGCTAACCAATTCATCATTGCAGACTTTGCTCCTTACTTTGCAAAAGTTGCTCCTACAGCCGGTGACCGTCTGGTATGGAATGATGATATGGCAAACTTCACAAACAATGTGAAACTGATTTGGGATGAGCTGAATGAATATGGCGAATCAGTAAAAGAAGACGGAATCGATGTAACAACCCAATTGTTTAAGACCGCTATTCTTTTGAATGCTAACAACAGCAATGACAATGGTAAGGTTAATATGTCTAACTTCTCTAAAGTGAAGATTCAGTTTAATGAAGAATATGCAGGTATTACTTTGGGCAATGGTACATTGAAAGCTGTTATCGAAATGAAGGACAAGAAGGGCAATCTGCGTCAGACTGTCGAAATTCCGTTTACTATCGCGAAACCGACTGCAGAAGAAATTAACAGCCACGTTACATGGGATGCTCAATACTATAGCAATGGCGTATTGAAAGTTGTAGAGCAAAATAGCATTACATTGAATACCTTCTTCAAAGGTGCTAACGCTACTTTGGTTACAGAAAATGCCGCACCGGCAACAGGTAATGACAAGATTAAGATCGAAAATGGTGTTGTAACCTTAAAGGATGACGGTAAGAAGAACACAGTTTATACTATTAAAAACTTGAAGATTAGCTTCTTGGGAACTGATACTTCTTACGCTAAGAATGCAAGCGGAGAAAATACATCCCGTACTTATGGTATCGAAAACTTGAAAGTTAACTTCGCTACTCTTAAGGGTGATGACATCGTTATCGGTAATGTAGCAGTAATGTGTGCCGGCAAATCAGTAACAGTTTATGACTACAGAAACGCTGCTTCTGGTGCTTTGACTTACAAACTGATAGATTTCGCAGGAGATGCTTACACTGTAGATAACAATTCTACTGTAACGATAACAGAAGGAAACAACTTGATTAAGAGTGCAGCACTTGTAGAACGTACAGTTAATATTGGAACTGCTGATAATCCGAATAATGTAACACGTTATGATATCAAGATTACAACTGCGGATACTATGATTTCTCAGTCAACAAAGGTTACCATTAAATTGACATTCACAAATGTGAAGAATTCCAAGGGTGAAACAGTAAATGTAACTGTACCTGTAGAAATCACAGTTAATGCAGCAGTTTAATTATTTATCTAATCCTATGAAAAAGATAGTAATATCTTCATATTAGAATATAGATAAACTTCTCCCAAGCGAGGAAAGGTGTTTCCGCATACCGGAATACTTCTTTCCTCGCTTTCTTTTAATTTATTTGAATCAAAAAAGCTCTCAAAAAAATAAAACTTTGATTTTGTAGAAAAACCACCTTATACCCCTATCGCATACATAGTATCAGATACTAATGTCTTAACAATGCAACTACTCAATAAGCCAGTTCCTCGGTATTATAATGGAGAAAAGGCAGAACAGCTCAATTCTGTATCCGCAAAGACAATAATAAATATAAGAATTTCTTTTCATCCACAAGAAGCTCTGAAAAGACCATGCAGATTTTGAAAGTACACCATTTCAGTATAAACTCCATATGAGTATGAAAACCTTCGGTTATATCGATTTAAACCTCATTGTTTCTCTAATTCACATTACAATTATAATTAAAAAGTCCCCCTATCTCTACAAGTTCATCACTTCCTGTTCAAAAGTTTCCTTGTTTCCTATCGCCTTATTACGCATCTTGCTGCGATAATTATAAATCGTTGCCAAAGAATACCCCAAGAAATGGGCAATCCGATTACTATCAGTCACTCCCAGACGGATCAAAGCAAATATACGCAATTCCGTAGTCAGCAACTCGCCCGATTTGGGATATATTCTTCCTTCCTCTACCAATAACTCATTAAAAGAAGTAATGAAATGAGGAAATAACTCCAGGAAAGACTTATCAAACTCATTATAAAAATCCTTCCGTTCATCTCGTATGAACTGCTCGGATTTAATCGCTTTAAACAAATCGTCTATACGGGAGGCCATTGCCAGTTTCGCCAAAGAACGACGATAAAACTCCAACTTGTCCAGATAAATCACACATCTGTCCAAATAACGGGCAATGTATACTTCCTTGATCTTCCCCGTCTGTGCCAACTCAGCATTTACTTCCTGCATCTGTTGATTAGCCAGACTCAGATTACGGCGCATCACTGATAATTTCTTCATCCATCGGTACAGATAAAAAATAGCAGCAAGCAAAAATAAAGAAAGCAAACTGACACTGATTAAAAGAGTACGGGAAATCTGCCTCTCTTTTTCTTCTTTCAATTTATATGCTTTATCAATAATAGGAAAGAACTGCGTTACCTCAATAAACCGCAAACGGGCATTACAGGCTACCGCATCCTCCATTGAACAATTCAAATACTTATAGGCACGATCCAAATCACCTACCTCATACATCAGTTGAGCCAATTTCTGTAAGGATGCATATTCACGAATAGACGATTTCAAATCTGTAATAGCGGTCAAGGCCAGATAATAAATTTCTTTCTGAATATCTCCCCGCATATCGTAAGCCTCGGATAAAGTATAGTAAATATACCCTTTTTGCCGTTCATCCGGCGTTTCTTTCAATAGGTCCGACAATATAACCAAAGCAGAATCCACCTTGCCATTAATAATCTTTTTCTCGGCCCATACAATGCTCCTGTCTACACAAGGATCAGTAGCAATAAGAATAGAATCCCTGTAAGCATCGGTCTTTTTCAAATATTTCACTTTTTCGGCATCATTGGTGGTATAATCGGCCACCCAACCATAATAAGCCCGATAGGTCCGGTAATAATAAGCCAAAGTCTCCCGTTCCAATTCCAACGGGTCTACCCGCTCCAATTGTTCCAAAGCCTCGTTATACATTCCCATCACCCCCATCACCTCGGCACGGTTAATGACAATCTCATTCTTTAACTCCGGATGATTCAACAGAGGCAACAAATTCATTTTTCCATTAATATAATACAATGCGGAATCAGCTTGATAATGCAGATAAGCGTTAAACAAAGAACCGCAAAGTTCATATTTCTCCCTATTATCTTTAGAACGGTGAAGACGTTGCTTTAAATCCACAATCTCTTTTTCCTTCTGCACATGACAAGCGGTCTTATTATCTATGACCCGATCCAACCTTTTCAACACTTCTTCATTGCTGTTTTTATCAGCAAACAAAGGAGTTGTCAAAGTCAACAAAAACAATATAAAGAAATAGGTTACATTCTTCATCTTATATACTTATTATAGATTCACAAATATATAAATATAAGTAATTAGAATAAAGTTTTTCAACGAAAATATTTTCATTGACGTTTATATTTTCAGCAATACAGCAAAGACAAATATGCCTAATTATCAATAAGTTGAGTCTATAAAACATTTATATTTTTATTCTAGTACTCAAATCTCAGCTATTCCACTCCTACATTTGCAACATCCAAATGAAATGAAGATATAAACACTAATTTCTATATATTATGAAAAGAACATTCGCACTTATGGCATTACTCGCGTTATTCGGTTTGCAACACACAGTGTCCGCAGCCATAATTAAAAAAGTAGCCCCAGCCTTCTGGTGGGCGGATATGAAGAATCCCGAACTACAGGTCCTACTGTATGGCGACAATATTTCTTCCAGTGATGTAAGCATCTCTTCTAAAGACATTCTTCTGAAAGATGTTGTGAAACAAGAAAATCCCAATTACTTAATCTTATATATGGATTTATCGGAAGCTACTCCGCAGACTTTTCATATTACACTGAAACAAGGTAAAAAGCAAACTGTTGTGCCATATGAAATAAAACAGCGTAAGGCAGATGCTTCCAACGTGGAAGGCTTCAACTCAGGTGACGTATTATATCTGATTATGCCAGACCGCTTCGCCAACGGAAATCCCTCGAACGATGTCGTACCGGAAATGTTGGAAGCAAAGGTAGACCGTAACGATCCGTTCGCCCGTCACGGGGGCGACCTCGCAGGTATTGAAAATAATCTGGATTATCTCTCCAACTTGGGAGTTACGGCAATCTGGCTGAACCCCATACAGGAAAATGACATGAAAGAAGGATCCTATCATGGCTATGCCATTACCGATTATTATCAAGTAGACCGCAGATTAGGTAGCAATGAAGAATTCTGCAAGCTGGTAGAACAAGCACACAGCAAAGGAATGAAAGTTGTTATGGACATGATTTTCAACCATTGTGGCAGCGAAAACTATCTTTTCAAAGATATGCCTTCCAAAGACTGGTTCAATTTTAAAGGAAACTACACACAAACTTCTTATAAAACAGCGAGTGTACAGGATATCCACGCTTCTGATTATGAACGCAAGATAGCCGTAGACGGATGGTTTACAGAATCAATGCCCGACTTGAACCAACGCAACCGCCATGTAGCCCGCTATTTGATCCAAAGCAGTATCTGGTGGATAGAATATGCAGGGATTAACGGCATCCGTCAAGACACACATCCTTACGCAGATTTCGACATGATGTCAGAATGGTGTAAAGCCGTGACCGACGAGTACCCTGATTTCAACATAGTAGGTGAAACTTGGTTGAACAGTAATGTGCTGGTTTCTTTCTGGCAGAAAGACAGCAGACTGGCTGCTCCCAGAAACTCCAATCTCCGTACCGTGATGGATTTCCCGCTGATGGAACAAATGAACAAAGCCTTTGACGAAGAAACAACTGACTGGAACGGCGGATTATATCGTCTTTACGATTATCTTACTCAGGATTTGGTATATGCAGATCCGATGAATCTGCTCGTTTTCCTTGATAACCATGATACTTCACGCTTTTATTTAAATGAAGAAGCCACGCAAAATATTGACCGCTACAAACAAGCACTTGTATTCCTGCTGACCACACGTGGCATTCCCCAGATTTATTATGGGACAGAAATTCTGATGGCTGCAGATAAAGCCAATGGCGACGGTCTGTTACGTTGTGATTTCCCCGGAGGTTGGAAAAATGACCCACGCAACTGTTTCAATGAGGCTAACCGTACTCCGCAGCAAAATGAAGCCTTTACTTATATGCAGAAATTACTCCAATGGAGAAAAGGGAATGAAGTCATAGCCAAAGGCAGATTGAAACACTTCGCTCCCAACAAAGGGATTTACGTTTATGAACGAAAATACGGAAACAAATCGATAACGGTTCTCATGAATGGAACAGACAAAACGCAAACCATAAACCTGACTCCATACAAAGAAGTACTTCCAACAACATCAGCCCATGATGTTTTAACGGATCAAAATATCGACTTGAGTAAAAACCTAACACTTCCGGGGCGTGGAATGCTAGTTTTAGAATTTTAAAACAACCAGTAAAAGCTTATAATTTAATACCAGTACATATTATGAATTTAAAAAAGAATCTTTCACTTATCGCATTTCTCTGTATCTCATTCATTGCAAATGCACAACAAAAACTGAACTCTCCGGATGGTAATCTGGAGATGACATTTACTCTAGATGGTCAGGGCACTCCCACGTATGAACTGACCTATAAACAAAAGGAAGTTATCAAACCCAGCAAATTGGGGTTGGAATTAAAAAAAGAAGACGCAAACGCCAAAACCGACTTCGAATGGACTGATAAAAAAGACATAGACAAACTGGACATCAAGACAAACCTTTATAACGGTTTCGAGATAAAGGATGTCCGGACATCTACCAACGATGAAACATGGCAGCCGGTATGGGGAGAAGAAAAGGAAATCCGTAACCATTATAATGAATTGGCGGTCACATTGAACCAGCCTGCCAATGACAGATTTATAATCATCCGTTTCCGCCTGTTCAACGACGGTCTGGGTTTCCGCTATGAATTTCCGCAGCAGAAGAACTTGAACTATTTCGTGATCAAAGAAGAACATTCACAATTTGCCATGGCAGGTGACCACACCGCTTACTGGATTCCGGGAGATTATGACACACAGGAATATGACTATACCGTTTCCCGCCTGTCGGAAATCAGAGGATTGTTTTCAAAGGCTTATACGGAGAACTCCTCGCAAACCGCATTCAGCCCCACCGGTGTACAAACTGCCCTGATGATGAAAACAGACGACGGTCTGTACATCAATCTGCACGAAGCAGCTTTGATAGACTATGCCTGCATGCACCTCAACCTGGATGACAAGAACATGATTTTCGAATCATGGCTGACTCCGGACGCACAAGGTGACAAAGGATATATGCAGACTCCCTGCACTTCACCGTGGCGTACCGTCATCGTTAGTGATGATGCCCGCAACATTCTTGCCTCACGCATTACGTTAAACCTGAACGAACCTTGCAAAATAGCAGACACTTCCTGGATCAAGCCTGTGAAATACATCGGTGTGTGGTGGGATATGATTACGGGAAAAGGTTCATGGGCTTACACGGACGACTTATCCAGTGTAAAACTGGGTGAAACAGATTACAACAAAACAAAACCTAACGGCAAACACTCTGCCAACACTGCCAACGTAAAACGTTACATTGATTTTGCAGCAGAGCATGGATTCGACCAAGTATTGGTAGAAGGCTGGAATGAAGGTTGGGAAGACTGGTTCGGAAAAAGCAAAGATTATGTTTTTGATTTTGTAACTCCCTATCCCGATTTCAATGTGAAAGAACTTCAAAGCTACGCTGCAAGCAAAGGCGTAAAACTGATGATGCATCATGAAACTTCGGCTTCTGTACGTAACTATGAACGCCACATGGACCAGGCATACCAATTCATGGTAGACAACGGATATAATTCTGTAAAAAGTGGCTATGTAGGCAACATTATTCCACGTGGCGAACACCACTATGGACAATGGATGGATAACCACTATCTGTATGCGGTGAAAAAAGCAGCGGACTACAAAATCATGGTAAACGCCCACGAAGCTGTACGCCCTACCGGAATATGCCGCACCTATCCCAACCTGATCGGTAACGAATCGGCACGCGGAACTGAATATGAATCATTTGGCGGTAACAACGTAAACCATACTACCATCTTGCCTTTCACACGATTAATAGGTGGTCCGATGGACTACACTCCGGGTATCTTTGAAACCCACTGTAACAAAATGAATCCTACCAACAATTCACAGGTACGTTCTACTTTGGCACGCCAACTGGCCCTGTATGTAACAATGTACAGCCCATTACAAATGGCTGCCGACATACCTGAAAACTATGAACGCTTCATGGATGCCTTCCAATTCATAAAAGATGTAGCCATTGACTGGGATGAAACCAAATATCTGGAAGCCGAACCGGGAGACTATATTACCATTGCCCGCAAAGCTAAAGGAACCAACGACTGGTATATCGGCTGTACGGCAGACGAGAACGGTCATTCTTCAAAACTGATATTTGATTTCCTTGATCCGGACAAAAAATACATCGCAACTGTATATGCAGACGCAAAAGATGCCGACTGGAAAGATAATCCACAGGCATATACCATCCGTAAAGGCATTGTGACCAACAAAAGCAAACTGAACTTACACGCAGCAAGCGGTGGTGGTTATGCAATCAGCATTAAAGAGGTAAAAGATAAAGCAGAATTAAAAGGCATCAAGAGGTTATAGAAAGTGATCTTTTGACAAACAGTTAACATTAATCCTCATAAAATGTAGCCGAATGAGCCTTGAACAGTTCACATATAGTTATATTTTTAAGATAAGCCAACCAGTATATTATACTATGAATCAATTATATATGATTTGCACTAGCACTAAATCATTTATATTTTTATTCTTATCTCAAAAATCGCTTTATAAGACCGCTACATTTGTAACAAACAAAACAAAAAGTAAGTGAGGATGATGGTTAGCTAAAGCAGCCGCCAATCATTCTAAAAGGTAAAAACATACATTATAACAGAGATTGATTAGAAAATCAGGTTGTTTGGGAAAACAGTTTTCAATAGGTATTTTTTAACTGAGAATATAAACTTGAAATAATTATTTAACTTTAAATTTAAAGACATGAAAAGAAACTTGATGTTCAAGGTCCTACTAATGTTAATGGTAGGATGCTTCTTGTCCATAGACGCATTTGCCCAGCAAATGACTGTTAAAGGACTTGTAAAGGACACAACAGGCGAACCAATTATTGGAGCCAATGTTGTGGTGAAAGGAACAACCAATGGTACTATCACAGATTTTGACGGCAACTTCCAGTTAAATGCCAATAAAGGTGATATAATCGTTATTTCATTTATCGGATATCAGTCACAGGAGGTCCCCGCCGCCCCATCTCTAAACATTCTTTTGAAAGATGATTCGCAAATGTTGCAAGACGTTGTGGTTATCGGTTATGGTACGGTAAAAAAGAACGATGCCACCGGATCAGTGACTGCCATC
>ENA-OOQG01000633-OOQG01000633.1-human-gut-metagenome-genome-assembly--contig:-NODE-633-length-11645-cov-2.048663_pt1 | contig 11645 bp, 9 predicted proteins | sample MGYA00241085_ERZ501155 | MGnify/ENA primary metagenome ERZ501155 (study PRJEB25962, sample SAMEA2042438) | human gut metagenome | biome: human gut; feature: human-associated habitat; material: faeces...
GTGCGTTCAGAAACCGAAAACCTCCGCAGCCGAAACCGTGGAGGTTATTTGTTATGCGGTCAGTATCCCGAAATCAATTTATTATGCTGTGAAAATGTTCTTCCTGGTGGGGCTATGCGTGTAATGCCTCAGTACCTGAAATTTTTGTACTTATAAGTAGCCTGATATACGCCATCGCTGTCCAGATACAGATAATCCCTGTGTTCCAGCTCTCTGGCATAACCAATTTTTTCAGCACCGCCAGATGTACGGAAGCAATAAATCAATCTGTCATCAGGAAGCCTTTGAGCACGAATATATGCATTTTCGATTTCTCTGTTACGCCGCTCACACGTCTGGGTATAATCTTCAACTATCGCACTGCCGACTTTTTTCACGAACGAAAAAAAGCCATGTCTGCTATCGGGCTCATTGCTGCTTTTTTCGGATGTTGTAGTCTTATTAAGCTGAGAGCCAGCGTCATTTCCTGAAACCTTTTTTTCACACGATTTTGTGCTGTTAATAAAACTGCTGTACTGTTGATCATACTCTTTTCTGCTCTGAGGGTTAGACAAGGTTTCATAAGCCTCATTAATATCAGCCATTGTTTTTCCCGTGTTCGAACTGGTTTGTGTGTCTGGAGGATATTTTTTCGCAAGCGCTCTGTAAGATGCCTTGATCACCTCAAATGAGGCTGATGGGCTGATCTCCAGTATCCTGTAATAGTCTTTCATGATATTACGAGTTCCTTTTGAATGACCTCAATACTTTTAAGCATACTCTGCAATTCGTTGCCTTCCACATTTAGCTGGCCGTTCTGCCACTGCATTGCATAGAAATAACTGCAGGCCTTGACCATTATCTTGGTAAGCCGGCACATATTAATATCCCTATGATATATATTACCCGTAGAGGCATAATTCGAACCATAACAATTTGGACAGCATCTGTTTATTACACAGTCCCTGCACTTTTCATCGGCAAGCTCCAAAGGAATAAAATCCTCGTAGAATTTTAAATCCTTGGCCTTTGAAGCTTTTTCCTCTCCGACTGAAAGAGGCATGAAGAACTGACACGGATAGCTGCGGCCGTCAACATCATAAGCTGTCATCTCAATACCTGCGCCACAATGACGATGCGGTCGTTTGTCTTCAAGCAGGACATTCGTTATTCCCATCGATAGCATTGAGCAGGGAGTGATTTGAGGATTTGCAATATAAAAATCAATGAGCTTATGTAATTCCCTGTCAAGAATCGCAACATTATCCGGATCAGACCAATCAATGCCATAAGCCAGATTACATGATACCTCGAATCCTCTTTTGTGAGCGTATATTACGCCTTCAGCCATTGTGGGAAGTGTTTCTCTGGATATAGTCATTTTGATATCCTGCATAGGATAATTCTCAGCGAAGAAATCTATGTCAATAGAATCAAAGGAATTTGACCTGTTGGTATTATGCATTTCCCTGGTTCCGTCAAGACTTAATCCGCATATAACACAATCTTTATGATCGATAAGCCACTTCTGAACATCGCCATGCACAAGAGTCCCGTTAGTTGTAAGAAATATTGTATGCGGAAAATCATTAAGCTCCTGACATGCATAGTTTGTGATTTGTTTTATCAATTCAAACTGTAAGAACGGCTCTCCGCCAAACAGGTCGATTTCAAATCCAGTATATTTATCCTTGTTTTGCAGCTCTTTATCAATGATCTGCTGTGCAGTATTGAACGTCATTGCTTTAGGTGATTTATTATTCTCGTAGCAGTAGCTGCATTTTAAATTGCAGGATTGGGTCAGAGTAATGGTGATAGTTTTGATTTTTCTTTCCTGGGGCTGGTATTTCATATTATCTCCTTATAGTAATTCGGGATTGACGTACTGATACATCAATCCCAAAAGATTATCTGCTGTTTCCTTTGCACGTTCTGGTGCATCCGCCTTTACAGCTTCCTTTGCAAGTACCTTGACAGCCATTCTTGCATGTTCCGGTGCAAGCAGCGCATGACGCCTCAAAGTGCGGACCTACAGGAACGAGCTCAGCGTCAGGCATTATTGCTCTGCCTATTTTGTCCAGCAAATCCTTAGTCAACTCAAACATACAGCATTCTCCTTTCTAAGTCATATAAGGCTTAACTTCATACACATTATAAGTCATAACAAACTTAATGTCAACCGATTTATTTCGAATTAAATAATTTTTGTATATACTCACAAATTATATATACAAGAATTGTACATAAAGACAGTGTTCCTGATAAGTCATATAGCACTTAAAGTCATGTAAGCCAACTGCTTACATGGTAAAATATTTTCAGAAAGGGGAGTGTTGCCATGCAGAAGTACTACTCAAGGCTGAAAGACCTGCGTGAAGATCATGACATGACGCAGGCTCAGGTCGCCGAAGTCATAGGAACCTCACAGCAGCACTATGGCAAATATGAGAGCGGAAAGATCATTATTCCCTTTGACCGTGTGATCGCCCTTGCAGAGTTCTACAATGTGAGTATCGACTATATCGCAGGATATACTAACGAACCTCGCCAACTGATAAAAAAGAACAAAAGATAAATTCAGCCAGGCGCTCAACAGCTTTCACTGTTGCCGGGATTACACCGGTATGTCCTACCATATCCGGGTTTGCAAAGTTGATGATGATCACATCATACTCGCCACCAAGGATAGCTGCATTGAGCTTCTCGCTTACCTCTGGAGCGCTCATCTCTGGCTGGAGGTCATATGTTGCTACAGCAGGTGACTTTACAAGGATTCTGTCCTCGTTCTTGTTAGGCTCCTCAACACCGCCGTTGAAGAAGAACGTTACATGAGCATACTTCTCTGTCTCAGCAAGTCTGAGCTGCTTGAGGCCCTTAGCTGCAAGGTACTCACCGAATGTGTTGTCAATCTCTTCCTTCTTGAATGCTACAAGCTTGTTAGGTATTGACTCGTCGTAGTCCTTGAAACATACATATGTGAGTGGCATGCGGCCATTTGCTCTCTCAAATCCATCAAAATCATCACAGCAGAATGCTCTGGTGATCTCGCGGGCTCTGTCTGGTCTGAAGTTAAAGAATATAACTGAATCATTTGGCTTAACAAGTGATACAGGCTTACCATTCTCTGTGATTACTGTAGGAAGAACGAACTCATCATATACTTCCTTGTCATATGACTCCTGCATAGCTGCAACCGGGTCCTCAGCCTGAACGCCCTCACCTGTTACAAGTGACTTGTATGCAAGCTCTACTCTGTCCCATCTGTTATCTCTGTCCATTGCGTAGTAACGGCCTGACATAGATGCAACCTTACCTACACCAATCTCCTTCATCTTTGCGATAAGCTCCTCAAGGTATCCCTTACCTGATGCAGGCGGTGTATCTCTTCCATCGAAGAATGGATGAACGTATACGTTCTCAAAGTTCTGCTTCTTGCAGAGCTCAAGGATCGCATAAAGGTGTGTATTGTGGCTGTGAACACCACCATCTGAGAGAAGTCCCCAGAGATGAAGATCTGAATTGTTCTTCTTGCAGTTTTCTATTGCAGCAAGCATCTCCTCGTTCTCAAAAAAATCTCCATCAGCGATTGCCTTTGTGATTCTTGTAAGCTCCTGATATATGATACGGCCTGCGCCGATATTCATATGACCTACCTCTGAATTGCCCATCTGACCGTCTGGAAGTCCTACAGGAAGTCCTGAAGCTGCGCCCTGCACAAATGGTGCTGTAGCCATAAGTTTGTCCATAACAGGTGTCTTTGCAAGTGCTACTGCATTACCCTCTGTCTTGTCACTGAGACCATATCCGTCGAGGACCATTAAAACTACTGGTTTCTTACTCATAATTTTTCTCCTTTTTATTTATTCCGGCTAAATGCCTCTTAATCATAATTCACTCATTTGAGATTATACTTATATAATGCCTATTTTTCAAGTTCAAATCCAACTCAAGTCACAGGTCAATATCCAGTTCAACCGGGCAGTGATCAGATCCCATGATATCAGTGTGTATCTTAGCATCGACAAGCTTGTCCTTCAAACTCTCAGATGTGAGAAAATAGTCGATACGCCAACCTGCATTCTTCTCCCTTGCCTTAAATCTGTACGACCACCATGAATATATATTTTCCTGATCCGGATAGAAATATCTGAATGTGTCGATGAAGCCATCATCTAGAAGCACCGTCATCTTCTCTCTTTCCTCATCAGTAAATCCCGCATTCTTCCTGTTTGTCTTTGGATTTTTCAGATCTATCTCATTGTGAGCCACGTTCATATCGCCGCACACTATAACAGGCTTATTCTCCTCAAGCTTTTTCAGATATGCTCTAAAATCATCCTCCCATTTCATCCGGTAATCAAGCCTTGCAAGCTCGTTCTGTGAATTTGGTGTATATACAGTCACCATGTAGAAGTTCTCATATTCAAGTGTTATGACACGACCCTCATGGTCGTGTTCATCTATGCCTATACCTTTTGTTTCACTCAAAGGTTTCTCTTTTGTGAAAATAGCCGTACCTGAATATCCCTTCTTATCCGCATAGTTCCAATACTGATAATATCCTGGCATATCAAGTGTGAGCTGTCCCTCCTGCATCTTGGACTCCTGTATACAGAATATGTCTGCATCTATGCTGTTAAAAAAGTCCATGAAGCCTTTACCGGCGCATGCCCTTATTCCATTTACGTTCCATGAGATAAGTTTTTTCATAAATTTATATACCATTTTATCCTTTCATTATTATTTGGGGAAAATCATGTTTTATTTTAACATGTCGCCTACCGGCTCCATGCAGGCATTCGCATTATGACGGCTTGCGCAAGCGCATCCGTCGCAATGCTCATTATATCATACAAACACCCATTCTGACTGTCAAATCATTTAAAAATTCACCAAAATCCTGCTATGGCCACAATGAAAAAGGCAGCGACGATCCGCCGCTGCCTAAGGGTATATATTATTTTTAGGGGTCAAATTTAATTTTTTACAAATGATACATTTGATATAGAAACTGTATGTGCTCCAAGTGTGTATCCTTCAACATATCCCATTGAGAAGAATAATCCGGCACCTGTATCAACAGTGATACCATCTGTGAAAACTTCTTCCTTAGGTGTAATTGTGAGTGTTACATCCTTAGCCTCACCAGCTGTAAGAACTACATCTTCACCGCCATGCCATGCATATCCGGCTGAAGGAGTCATAACAGCAACCTTCACAACTCTATCAACATCAGAAACCAATGTACATTTAAGAGTATATGACTCGCCCTGCTCAAGAGATAATCCCATCTGCTTAAGCTGGATGTTCCAGTCTGCCTCACCCACGTTTTCAACACTGTATGTGATCTTTCCATCTCCAGCCTCAAATGTGGCATCTCCAGGAGCAGTTACTGCATTTTCCCAACCAGCAAGGCTACCATCCTCACTCATCTCAAATTCTGAATTTGTGATAAGATTCTTGCCTACAGGCACATCTATCTCTGGAGCTGAAGTCTTTTCAAGGACAATATTGTCAATACAGATTCTATGCTGATCAGTAATTGCCGAACCATTTTCTCCGCCTGCGCCAAGTGCAATATTGAAAATACTCTCTTCGTCTGTGTCACAGGCCATCTGGAATGTGTTTGAAACAGTCATATATTTCTGATCAGCCTGATCGTATGCATCAAGCTTTACTGTTTCCTGAACATATGGTGTCCAGTCCTCTGCACCTGTACTATCCTTATGCGTGCTTCCATCTCTCTGTATCGCGTACTGAACAGTTCTCGACACAGAACTCTTTATATCAAATGAAAGCTTGTACCACTGACCTTTCTCAAGCTTGATATTATTCTGCTTGAGCTGTATCTTCCAGTTTTGGTCACCTGAATTCTTTATTGTGAAGTCAGCAGCATTGTCCTCCTTCTGGCTGTCCACAACAGACTCTGCATCCGCACTGCTGTCTATATACACATCATATCCAGCAAAATCTGCTGAAAAGTTCCCATTGAGAAGAAGTGAATCCTGCATTATCTTCACATTGTCTAACAGAACTTCTCCGCTGTTACCAAAATCAATGCTGATTGAACTGTCAGTCACTTCTTCTCCGGTCTCAAACTTGTAAACATAATTCTTAATTCCTTTATCCAGAGTTACAGCAAACTTTGAATCTCCTGTAGTGATAATTATATTCTTTCCCTCAGTTGCAGTCTCAGCATCGAATTTAAGTACATACTTTGTATTTGGGGCATACGCAAGCTCATCCTGTGATAATACGAAGTTGCCATCTATACTCTCATCCAATGACTTGTATGAAAATCTTCTTCCGTCAGACAGACCTGTCACCTTATACTCAGCACCGCAATTGTTGCTGACTGTCCAATATCCAAGCCTTCCTGTTCCTTCCTGAAATTCTCCATTGTAAACTAGGTTTCCATCAGCGAGAATCGTCTTCTTGTCAACTATCTCAGTCTGATTTGTCTTTACCAGCTTTACATTTGCAATATGTACACCAGCCACGCTTCCCTGATTGCCGAAGTTGAATTCTATTCTTCCCTTGTCATCAGATGAATCAGTCATCGTATACTCATACTCAAATGTCTGTTTCTCTGTTGTCATATCAAATTTTGTATCCTTAAGATATCTTCCCCATGATCTGGTTGGCGCTGAGACATCAATTATGCCTGTTCTCGCCTCATCCGCCCACGCATCAAATGAAAGCTTGTATGTGGCACCTTTTTCTACAGGAATATCAGGCTGTACCAACTGTATGCTGTAATCAACCGTTCCTGCATCAATTGTATTTATGTTGATTGTATTGTTCTCGATGACCGCTGTTCCTTCGCCGCCGTTCTGCGCCATAAAAATCCAGTTTTCTGCATCTCCCAGATCCTCGGTCTCACTAAAATCACCATTTATTACATAATTGCCATTTTCATCCGGATCACGAATTATAACTTCACGCTCTGGCTTTGTCACATTTTCGTCATAAGACTCCTTCTGGTATACTCTCACATAATCAACATATAAGCTCTCACTGTTAATATAATCTGCATCTGCATCCGGATTTCCTGGCCAATTGCCGCCAACTGCAAGGTTGAGTATTACATAGAATGGCTGATCAAACGGTGCCGGATAAGTAACTGTACCTTTTCCGGCAGTTGTAGAATACCAGTCATTTTCCTCATGCATCTTAACTCCATCTACATACCACGTAATTTTTCCAGGCTCCCAGTCACATGTAAATACATGATAGCTGTCCGCAAATGACTTTCCATTTGAAAGTGTATATTTTCCCTGTGACTCTGAATGCGGATTGCCATAGTGAATCGTTCCATAGGTTGTATATGTATTGTCTCCAAGAACCTCCATCACATCTATCTCACCACATCTAGGCCACTGTCCATACAGACTCTCATTTGTAGGCATCATCCATGCTGCAGGAAGATAGCCCTTACCTGTAGGTACCTTTGCTCTGAACTGTACTCTGCCATACTTGAAATCCTGCTTATTCTGTGTGTTTACTCTTCCCGATGTATATGATATAGAACCATCCTCATTCACTTTTTTCTTTGAGCTTATAATAAGTGTGCCATTCTTGACTTTTATATTATCTTCAGAATCAACATATGACTGAAGCTCATTATTGACCCAGCCAGGCTCATGGAGTTCAACATTCCAAATATCACGGTTGAGCTCTGTTCCGTCAAATTCATCATGCCATAAAAGTTTATACCCCTGCGACTCGTATTTATTTTCTACAGTCACCTTCTTATTTACAGTCACTTTACATGTTGCTTTCTTTCCTGAACCGTCAGCAGCTTTTGCTGTGATTGTAGCTGTACCTGGTGCTATAGCCTTCACAACGCCTTTTGCAGAAACCGTTGCAATCTTTTTATTGCTCGATGTCCAACTTAACGTCTTGTTGGTTGCCGATGCAGGAGCGACAGTAGCTGTAAGAGTTTTACTGCTTCCCTCTGTGATAGTGAGTGTTGCCGCTGAAAGCTTGATAGAAGTAACTGGCTGTTTTACTGTAATCTTACATCTTGCATATTTGCCACTTCCATCCATAGCCTTCGCAGTTATATATACTCTTCCAACCTTAACTGCTTTTACAACACCTTTCGAGGAAACTGTTGCTATTCTTTTATCTGATGATGACCACTGAATTCTCTTATATGTGGCATTCTTTGGAGCAATTGAAGCTTTTAACGTCCTGCTGGTTCCTTTAAACATGTTCACAGCCTTTGCAGACAATTTAACAGTCTTCGTAGGAACCCCAACATAAACATTAAACCTATACATTACCTTTGGGTTTGCAGCACTCTTCACTGCTACAACCGCTTTTCCTGATTTTACCGCTTTGACAACACCCTTGTTATCTACTGTAACTATCTTCTTATTTGATGATACATATGTTACTTTTTTGCTGATCTTACCTGTAACTACAACTCTAGGTTTCACCCGAAACTTTGTACCCTTTTTTAGTACAAGTTTATTTGTGACAAGATTTGTCACAGTTACAGACTTTACCGCAGCTTTTGATGTTCTAGCGCTAACGTCTGATGGACACAGAGTGATCAACATACAAACTACAAGTATCATAGCCACAAGCTGTTTTAACCTTCTCATAAAATACTCCTCTCCAAAAATAAAATAATAATATTTACGACGTCGCATCTTTATAAAGTATTTTGATAATAACATCTTATACATTTGCCATATATCGTTTTATTGCTTTTTATATAGTTTACATGATATATTATAGAGGAGTTGTAAAGTAAGACTTTTATAAACTTTTGATAACATATAAATTTTTACCCTGACACAATTTACTGGAAAGGATTTATACACATATGAAATACTCAAAGGAAATATTCTACCAGGAATTTATAAGACGCGAAGATTCAACCAATAGAGCGCCCTATAACCCTGAACTTGAATTTTACTCAATAATACAAAATGGAGATATAGAACAGGTTAAAGAATTGTGTAAAGCCTCACCACTTAAGGATAAAAAAGGACTCGGCTTACTATCTGAAAAGCCGGTCAACAACATAAGATATCATTTTGTCATAACAACAGCCCTTGTTGCAAGATACTGTATTGAAGGTGGTCTCGATGTGGCAACTGCTTACAATCTCAGTGATTTTTATATAAAAAAGTCAGATACAATGAAGTCTGTGGAGGATATATCTGAATTACATGCGTTCATGTGCATCGACTATGCAAAAAAAATGCGAAACCTTAAGAAAAATTCCATATGCTCCAAACCGGTCGCAGAGTGCATAGACTACATATACGATCATCTGCATACTAGGATCACTGTTGAACTTCTGGCAAAACGTGTCAATCTCACCCCGTCATACCTGTCAAGGCTGTTCAAAAAAGAGACCGGAGATAATATCGGACATTATATAAAAATGCTAAAACTTGATACTGCAAGGAACATGCTCATATACTCTGATTATAGCCCTGCCCAGATAGCACAGACTCTCGCATTTCCAAGTCAGAGTTATTTTACCGAACAGTTCAGATTACATACTGGTCTAACACCTGCGAACTATAGAAATATAAATTTAAGGCAAACCCCATTTCATAAAAACAATACTTAGTTCCTGAAATATACCTCCTTGTTTTTCTAAGCGTAAACAAAAGGGATTACCTTGTGATAAAGCACTTGATAATCCCTTTCAATATTCTATATCAGATTTAATCTAAAACTAATATATTTTGGCCTGTTTAAAATTACTTTCCGGCATTTACAACCTGACCGAAATCAGCCTTGAGTGAAGCACCGCCGATAAGACCACCGTCGATGTCTGGCTTTGCAAGGAGCTCAGCAGCGTTGCCAGCGTTCATAGAACCGCCGTACTGAATTCTTACCGCCTCAGCTGTATCTGTATCGTAGATCTCAGCGATGAGATCACGGATTCCCTTACATACTTCCTGTGCCTGATCTGATGTAGCTGTCTTACCTGTTCCGATAGCCCAGATTGGCTCGTAAGCGATAACCATTGACTTAACCTGATCTGCTGTTACGCCAGCGAGATCTGACTTGATCTGAAGACGGATCCAGTCCATAGTAACACCGAGCTCTCTCTGCTCAAGTGACTCACCACAGCAAAGAATAGGGGTGATACCAGCCTCAAATGCCTTCTTAACCTTCTTGTTGAGAAGAACATCATCCTCCTTAAAGTAATCACGACGCTCTGAATGTCCGATGATAACGTACTTAACACCAGCATCAACAAGCATTGCTGCTGAGATCTCGCCTGTGTAAGCTCCGCTCTCCTCGAAGTACATGTTCTCTGCACCTACAGCTACGTTTGTTCCCTTTGTTGCCTCAACAACTGGTACGATATCGATAGCTGGTACACAGTATACTACATCTACGTCATCATTCTTTACTAAGTCCTTTAACAGGTTAACAAGCTCAACAGCCTCGCTAGGAGTCTTGTTCATCTTCCAGTTACCTGCAATAATCTTCTTTCTTGCCATTGTAATCTACCTCTTATATTTGTATTTTTTGATGAGTACCGGCCTGAACCGGCACCCACCAGTATAATCTTTATATCTCAGTGATATACAAATTACTTGTCGTTAGCTGCTGCTACGCCCGGAAGCTCCTTACCCTCAAGGAACTCAAGTGAAGCTCCACCACCTGTTGAGATGTGGCTCATCTTGTCGCCAAGTCCCATCTGGTTAACTGCTGCAGCTGAATCTCCACCACCGATGATTGTGATAGCATCTGATTTAGCAAGTGCCTCTGCTACTGCAAGTGTACCTGCTGCAAGTGTTGGGTTCTCAAATACACCCATTGGTCCGTTCCATACAACAGTCTTAGCTGATGCAACAGCGTCAGCGAAAAGCTTGCGTGTCTTAGGTCCGATATCACAGCCCTCACGGTCTGCAGGCATCTTGTCATAATCATATGTCTCTGTCTCTACAGGAGCATCAATTGGATTTGGGAAATCCTTGATTGTAACTGCATCAACAGGAAGAAGAATCTTCTTTCCAAGTTTCTCTGCTTTTGCAAGCATCTCTTTACAGTAATCAATCTTTGTCTCATCAAGCATTGAGATACCAATCTCATAGCCCTGTGCTTTAAGGAATGTGTATGCCATTCCACCACCGATGATAAGTGTATCAGCCTTCTCGAGGAGGTTGTCGATAACGTTGAGCTTGTCAGCTACTTTAGCTCCACCAAGAATAGCTACGAAAGGCCTTACTGGATTATTAACAGCATTTCCAAGGAAATCTATTTCTTTCTGCATAAGGTAACCAACTACTGCTGTATCAACATACTTTGTTACACCTACGTTAGAGCAGTGTGCTCTGTGTGCTGTACCGAAAGCATCATTAACAAATACATCAGCGATTGAAGCTAAATCCTTAGAGAATTCATCACCATTCTTTGTCTCTTCTGCTCTGAAACGTGTATTCTCAAGAAGAATAACATCTCCATTATTCATAGCTTCAACAGCAGCTCTTGCATTGTCACCAACTACTGTATCATCAGCAGCGAACTTAACTTCCTGTCCAAGAAGCTCTGAAAGTCTTTTAGCAACTGGTGCTAATGAAAATGCCTTATCAGCTCCCTTTGGCTTACCAAGATGTGAGCAAAGAATAACCTTTCCTCCATCAGCTATTAACTTCTTTATTGTTGGAAGTGCAGCAACAAGA
>ENA-OOQG01000639-OOQG01000639.1-human-gut-metagenome-genome-assembly--contig:-NODE-639-length-11458-cov-2.068842_pt1 | contig 11458 bp, 10 predicted proteins | sample MGYA00241085_ERZ501155 | MGnify/ENA primary metagenome ERZ501155 (study PRJEB25962, sample SAMEA2042438) | human gut metagenome | biome: human gut; feature: human-associated habitat; material: faeces...
CACGAATCACTTCTTCCTGCTGCTTGAACTCATGCGCCCCATAGATATGAACTGCGGCGTCCATACGGAAACCGTCAAGACCAAGCTCCAGCCAGTGACCGGCGGCATCCTTCGCAGCCTGTCTAACATCCGGATTGTTATAGTTCAGATCCGGCATATCCGCGCCGAACACACCATAATAATAGAAGTCTCCTTCCTGGTGCCACACCATATCTCCCCAGCTTGATTTGTCGAGAAGATGATTGCAGTCTTTCTTGTCGGTCTTGTACACCCACCTGTAATAATCTCTGTACTCGCTGTTCTCATCGGACTTTGCCGCCTGAAACCACGGATGATTGATACTGGTGTGATTGATGACCAGATCCATGATGACTTTCATGTCTCTGCTGTGTGCTTCGTCAAGCAATCTCTTAAGATCATCCTCTGTTCCGTAATCGGGATTCACCGCCATGTAATCCGTCACGGAATATCCGTGGTAGGTATCGGACGCAGTGATCGGCATGAGCCATATCCCATCGATCCCGAGCTCCTTCAGATAGTCAAGTTTCTCCGTGACGCCATTCAGATCGCCTATACCATCACCGTCTGAATCGGCAAATGACCTGACAAATATCTCGTAATACACACCGCGATTACCCTCTTCGTCGTTCTTCTTACGAGGCTCTGCCGTAAATTCTGCCACATCGTATGCATCACTGGAATATGTTCCCTCTGCATAAGGCTCGTCATTATTCTTTTTAGACTCCTGTCCATTTTCTTCTTCGGCTCCAGCATTTGTCTGATCGTTTGTCTGACCATCCGCCAAAGTCTCTGCTTCTGACGACGCAGCATCGTCCGCTCCGTCATCTGTTTTGCCGCACCCTGTACCGAGTCCAAGTGTAAGGGCCAGCATAACCACTGCAAGTCTCTTCTGCAGTCTGAGTAAGTTGTTCTGTTTCAGCACTTTCTTTTTAAGCACTTTCTCGTTCCTCCTATACTCCCTCCAAAGAACATTATAACAGACCATGCCTCATAACTTCCAGTGTATTTTCTAAGCCATAGCCCTGCCGGCGGTCTTGTACCTGTCAACGATCACTCCAACAAGTATGAACAGTACGGCGAATAGCATCTGCACCCCCATGCTTACAAATATGCCTGACACCGAACTGCCGGATGCGAAATTGTCGATGGCATCCGTTGCATTTGCGTACCAGTATGCCGGAAGGAAATGTGCTATCGCCATCACAGTGTCACTTAAGAACTCTCTCGGCACAAATATCCCGCAGAGGAATGCCATTCCAAGTGATATGACATTTGCACACATGGAAAGAATCTGTTCACTCTGGGTAAGCTTGCTAACCAGAAATGCCAGCGAGAGTGCTACACAGGCATACACCAGCATATTGAGTATGAACATTCCGCTCCTTGCTGAGACTATATCATATTTTATAAGTATTCTGGAAAGTACTATAAATACTACAGACAATACGCATCCAGTAAACATCATCCCCAGGACAAGTTCCCTGTTCAGCCTGAAAAATTTGTATGATGAGCACTCTATTCTCGCTCTAAGCTTTTTCCTGTTATATACCTGCAAAACAGGCGCTACCCCAATTATCATAACGCATATCATGACCCACCCCAGATAGTTGTAAAAATTATATAACATGGAATGTCCTGAGGTCTTTCCTTCGGCCATATCGACTTCAGCCTTCTGCTCAAGTGCCATCCTCGCTCTCTTATCGGCATCGTTCACATCATCTCCGGCCCTCTTGTACAGAGACACCATATTCATGTAGCTGTCAAGCCTTGCCTCAAACAGCATGGACGCCTGACTTCCGGGGATAGTCGTTATCTCAAGCATACCATCCGCAGTATCATTTGCCCATGCATCGCCAAAGCCATCTGGTATCCTGATCACACAATCCACCGCCCTGTTGTAGAGAGCATCCTGAATACCTCGTTCGTCCATATCAACGCCATCTACAAGCTGCTGCGTATCATTCAGGTAAGCCATCAATTTTCTGCTTATCTCACTGCCATCCTCATCGCTCACCGCATATTTGATCGTTTTATCCTTATAATAGTTCTGTGGATCTGTGTTTCCCACATTGATGAACACAATCATGACTCCACACAGGATTCCCACATACATGATCATCTGCCCAATATATTTTCTCAAAACCTTGAAAAAAGATTTAAACACTTGCATATCTGTTCCTCCTTACCATGAGAATCCCAACTGCTATGAGCACCACAGCCTCAATAGTCATTATGACGATATTCTCAGTGAAAACCTGGTGGTCACTGTAAACATTCAGCGCATAAAATGAATCCGATATCAGAGCCGCGGGATTGAGTTTATTTATAATCGGCACGTGCTGCTGTATCTCATACTTTACTCCGTTTATACACAGGTCTGAAAGGATGGACATCACCATGGATATTCCGATCACAATACCTATCTTGGTCCCCTCAGCAAGCTTTGATATAGCCCCAACTATGACTCCTATTGCCAGACCGATAAAGCAGCCCACAAACAGAGTAAGCAGGATCTCCCATACTCTGTCGCCAAAATCCACTCCTATGCAGGACATGTATATAAAGCTTATGACCTCGACCACAAAATGTATAATCAGCAGTGCAGCAAACTCTGCCAAAACAAAGGTCATTTTTCTCTGTGGGGACACATTTTTTCTCTTTCCCGTAGCGCTCACATTTGCCTGAAGATTGCCCATCATCTCTATAGATGAAAGTGATGCAAACAGACAGCTCATGGCAAATATGGCATAGAAATAATTGTTATACACATTCTGGCTGCCCTCAGTGCTGGCCTTCTCTGTATAATATGATCTCTGTTCTGAGAGTTTTTCCACAAGGTCCGACATATCATCCACGCCGGAAGTCCCAGACATATACTGTTGGAGTCCGATGCCATCCTTATATATATCCATAAGTGCATGCTCGTACTGCTTGTACTCAGAAAGCACTGTCTCAAGTATGCTTGCATTGACAGAACTCTCCGCAACCGTGAGCTTCACATCATCCGTATATATGATGCCCTCGACCTCTTCATCAGCCAGTGACATCTCCGCATCGCTTTCGCTCATCCTCGTAACCGACAGAAGGGCGTCATCGCCATCCGACAGCGCATCCAGCATATAATTAAGTCCATTTGCCGATTCATCCTCAGTGACCACCGCCACCTTGATATTCCTGAACATCTCATCCTGTTCATATATGTTGCCAAATGCCATGTACATGAATGTTGCAAGAAGCAGCGGGAATACCAGTGTCCAGAAGATCGACACCCTGCCTCGGACCATGATCTTTATGGTGTATAAAAAGTCCCGTATAAACATAATTTTCTCCTTTAATCCTGATTCATCTCAAGTTTCCATATACAATACGATTTCAACGATCTCATGTCTCTGCCCTGAATTTCGTTTAGTCTCTGAGTTCCTTGCCTGTGATCTCAAGGAACACATCATTGAGTGTAGGGAGCTCCGTGACCACCCTGCCAAATGATATGTCGTGCTCCTTGAAAAATTCCATGAGTCTCACCAGATTGTGTCTTCCGCCAGAATATCTAAGTGTCAGCATGCCTCCGTTATATTCGTCCTCATACACATGTGGCTGACTGCGAAGTTCCGATATCTGTTCGCCTGTAAGTCCAAACACCTCAACCTTTATGGTCTCAGTGTTCTTGATCATCTTCTTGAGCTCGTCCTTCGTTCCGACTGCAACAGATTTACCTTTGTCCATGATGACTATCCTGTCACAGATCTGCTCGACCTCCTCCATATAATGGGAGGTGTACACGATAGTCGCGCCTTCCTCATTCAGTCGTTTGATTCCCTCAAGTATTCTGTTGCGGCTCTGCGGATCTACCGCCACCGTCGGCTCATCAAAGAATATAAGCCTTGGCTTATGCGCTATTCCACAGGCTATATTCAGTCTTCGGAGAAGTCCTCCTGACAGCTTCTTTGGAAGGAACTTCCTGTAGTCCGCTATATCCACAAAATCCATGGTCTCCTCAACGCACTTTCGTCTCTTCTCCTTATCCTTTATATATAAACCGCAGAAGTAATCAATGTTCTCGTACACTGTCAGTTCATCGAACACCGCTACATCCTGCATGACAACTCCGATCTCCCGCTTGATATCGTAGCTGTCTGGTTTCATTTCTTTTCCAAATACCTTTATGTCTCCCTTGTCAAATGTGAGCAGGGACAATATACAGTTTATAGTTGTCGTTTTTCCTGATCCATTCGGACCAAGAAGCCCCAATATCTCCCCCTCCTTCACCGTAAGGCTGAAATGATCCAGCGCCAGCAGATCTTTGTATCTCTTTACTAAATTGGTAACCTCTATTGCATTTTCCGAATTACTCATATATATCCTCCTGTTTTTTGCCCCTCATTATCTTATGAGTGTCGTTCATAACATGATAGTCTGCACGCATCAGCATGCTACATTCTTTATTACATGCTCTCATTATATACACCCTTGATCTGTTTTCACAGTGAACAACGTCATCTTCACAATGTGACATTTGTCATATTTCTTTTTCCCTCATATTTATTTATAATAATTATTACACTAGGTTGCACACACTGCCCGGCACGGCTATTCAGACAGCACGATATATACTACAGCATTTTCTACATTATGGAGAATAATTATGAAACATCTCATCAACAAAGGACTCCTGCTGGTCTCAGCATTTGTCATGATATATGCGCATAATACTGCCACGGACACCCGGATCATCATCGCACTGCTCCTGTCGCTCATTGCCGGTGCGGTCTATCCGGCACTTGCCGGGATCTCCGCAGTGAACAGAGCCACCACGAAGGGCGCCGAGAACCACAGCAGAATATATCCATACATATGCGAGGCACTGGTATGCGCGTATCTTGTATCCGCATTCTGGCTACACCCAGTCTATATGTTCGTGTCCATAGTCAGCTACGACATGTACAGATACAGACAACGGCTGTCACCAGTCATACTTGTCCTGTTATCCATATACATGTGCGTCAACTATCCTCTGATGTCAGTTCTCCCGCAGATATGCCTCATCGCATTCTCATTTGCTATGAGCGTGTACTGCTGCCGGATAAATCTGCTGAGGGCTGAGCTTCTTGCCATGAGGGACAATACTGCAGAACACGACATGCTGGTTGCACAGAACACACGCCAGTTGCTGGAAAATCAGGACAACATGGTACTCACCGCCACCCTGTCAGAGCGAAACAGGATTGCCCGGGAGATTCATGACAATGTCGGTCATATGCTCACCAGATCCATACTTCAGACCGGTGCCATCAAAGTTATCAACAAAGACGAGCGTCTTGAGAAGCCCCTGGCACAGCTGCAATCTACGCTGGATACCGCAATGGACAGCATGAGAAAAAGTGTCCACGATCTACACGATGAATCCATAGACCTGCGCACTGCCCTAGATGATGTGATCAACAACGTCAGCGACATGGACATCTACATGGATTACGACATGTCAGATAAGCTTCCAAGAGAGATCAAATACTCATTCATCAACATAGTAAAGGAAGCCATTAACAATACGCTGAAGCACAGCAACGGCGACCATATGGATATCCGCGTGCGGGAACACCCGGCATTTTATCAACTGTATATAACAGACAATGGACAGAACATCCGCTCCGATCCATCCCCGGCACAAGGAAGCGCTTCTGGCGGTATGGGCTTAAATGGTATCCAGGAAAGAGTAAACAAACTTGGAGGCACAATGAAGATATCAACCGACGACGGATTTTCCATATTGATCAATATCATGAAAAGAGATTTTACAGACTGAATTCCAAACAGATATGCAAAATATCCTGATTATAAATAGGAGGAAACCGACAAATGAATGTAGTTATAATAGATGACGACCAACTGGTGGCACTGTCACTTCAGACCATACTCGAAGCCTGCGACGACATACAGGTATCCGCCACGGGAGGCAGTGGAGCTGATGCGATCAGACTGTACGAAGAATATCAACCGGATGTTCTACTCATGGACATCCGCATGGAGAACATAAATGGCCTTGAGGCTTCTGAGACTATCATGGCCTCTCACCCGGATGCCCGCATTCTTCTCCTGACAACATTTTCAGATGACGAATATATAATCAAAGCACTGAGTATCGGAGCAAAGGGATATATACTGAAGCAGAATTTTGAGAGCATCGCACCGGCAGTAAAAGCAGTATACAATGGACAGACTGTATTCGGGGATGAGATAGTTGGAAAACTCCCTGATCTTATTGGACATATGGACACTACCTCATCAGATGTCCAGCCATCGCCATTTGCCGGAATGGAATACGAACTCAGTTCCAAGGAAATGAATATTATCAGACTTGTTGCAGATGGTCTGAATAACAAAGAAATCGCATCAAGCCTGTATCTGAGCGAGGGTACAGTGAGAAACTATATCAGTTCCATCCTTGACAAGCTGCAGCTGAGAGACCGCACACAGCTGGCGTGCTTCTACTACAAAAAGCTAACCAATTGAGCAACAGTCAATACAACACTAAAAAAGCAAGCCGCACGCCATCCTTGAATGACATGCGACTTGCTTTTTCTGTCTTACTGGGTCGTACCTGGGTGAGGGGTACTCATATACACTACTACTGAAGTGAGGCATCCACACTTACATATTCTGTTGAAATATATCCGATCGAGCCATCGTATAACTGAACTCCTATCCAGCTCTCATCCTGTGATACAACGTCGAACATCTCTCCACTGTTCACTGTAGCTATGATATCTGATTCTGATGACTGCTCTGTATGGACATACACACCATCATATATCACTGATGCTGTTACGCCCGGAAGCACCTCTGAAGGGGTCTCTTCTGTTGTCGCTTCCTCTGTTGTCACTGCCTCGGTAGACGCTGAAGTCACAGACTGTATACTACCTGATGCATTGCTGGCAACTCTGGCCGTATCGTTGGCCGATACTGAACTTCCTGCAGGCACCACTGCGTCGATGGCAAGCTGCACACTGCTGTCTGCCATCATCACTGCCTGACTCTTGTTGATAGTCACACTATCATTCGCATATAATTCATCCGCAAGCGGGTCAGCCTTCTCTCCAAAACTTATGACAGCAAATACACAAAGAGCCATTACAACCACAAGTGCTGTCATCAAAATGTTATGTCTTAAATATTTATAACTGAGAACATTCCTTCTCATGTGATCTACAAATCTTCCAAACTTACTGCGTGATCTAGTCATTAATTTTTCCTCTTTTACCCTTAATCCAAGCTATTTTCTATGTAGTATTTCGTAATCTAATTTTTACAAAGTTACCGCATTTGTTACATTTCTGTTAAATATAATACACTACACATGTGCATGTGTCAACTGATTCTGACAAAAAAATACCAATTTCTAGTGGTTTTACACAACTGTTTGTAACGACATGTTGTGTTTTGTAACATTTAACTTTTCTGCTGAAAAAAGCGCATTTTCGTGGTATCATATGACATCATACAGTCAACAAAAGGAGTACATTATGAGACTTGATAAATTTCTAGTTGAAATGGGGATCGGCAGCCGCAGTCAGGTAAAGCAGTATGTGAAAAAAGGCACTGTCACCGTCAATGGTGCCCCGGTTAAATCCTCAGATGTAAAGATAGATGAGAACAACGATACTATAAAATATAATGGCAGGATTCTGAATTATTCTAGATACAGATATTTTCTCCTGAACAAACCTGCGGGGTGTGTAAGCGCCACCAAAGATAACGTGCATCAGACCGTTATCGATCTGCTAAAAGGAGAAAATACAAAAGACCTGTCACCCGTGGGACGGCTGGATATAGACACAGAAGGACTTCTACTTCTGACAAATGACGGAGCACTGACCCACCATCTTCTGTCTCCTGCACACCACATTCCCAAGACATATTACGCAGAGATTGACGGATATGTAACAGATGATACCATAAACCTTTTCGCCACAGGTGTGGATATCGGAGATGAAAAACCTACACTGCCCGCAGATCTGCGCATATTATCTTCCGACAGCACCGCTGCCAGATCGGAGATCGAACTCATAATAACAGAGGGACGTTTTCACCAGGTCAAGCGAATGTTTGAGGCCGTTGGCATGAAAGTTACTTTTCTGCGAAGAATTGCAATGGGTGAGCTGAAGATAGACGAATCGCTTCCAACAGGTGCCTACAGAAGTCTCTCGGAAGAAGAGGTCAGTCTTCTCCGGTTCGATATGCCACAATAAAAATAGAGAACAGGAAATCCTGTTCTCTATTTTTATTTATGTTACTGACTTCTATTCTGTAATATATTTATCAAGGCCATCTGCTATTCCCTTGGCGATCTTGTTCTGATAATCGTCTGTTACAAGAAGTGCCTCCTCAGATGCTGTAGTCATATAGCCAACTTCCACTATGGTTACCGGAACTGTACTCCAGTTTATTCCGCTCATGGTATCCGTCTCCCATATTCCATCACTCTTAGCTCCTGTGGAAGCCAGAAGTCCTGATAAAACATCCGTGGCAAGACTCTTGCACTGATCATAGATAGCTGAATTATATGGATTAGATGATGTCTGACATACTGTCATCACACCTGTCGCATTACCGTCTGTCGATCCATTTGTATGGATCTTTATAACTGCATCTGCCTTAAGGTTGTTCGCATATTCTGCTCTCGTCGCATTACTTATATCAACATCATTCGATGTTCTGATCATCTTAACTGTATAGCCTCTGGATGTGAGCTCTGCCTCAAGCTTCTGTGCGATCTGAAGATTCAGCTCATATTCCTTTATTCCTGTTGATACACCTGTGTTGCCAACGGTTGCCTTTACTTTTGTCTCTGTAGCAGCAGGGCCTATCGGCTCGGTCTCTTCATTTGCATTCTGCTGATGTCCGGCATCTATAACTATCATCTTGCCCTCACCAACATTGGATGTAGTTCCCTGTTCTGTGGATGCATCCGATGAATTCTCTGTTGTCGCCTCAGTCGATGCATCAGACTTATCTCCTCCGCCTACGACCTCAAGGAGCTCTGAGAATATATAGTATTCCCCACCATCTATAGATACCTTGCTCCACTCATCGTTATAACCGATTCTGTCCAGCTCAACATCATTTGCAACTTCCTGATATATCTCTCCATCAGTTGATGGGCTCGTTCTGACATTCACATAGTCAAGAGTCTTTACTTTGTCATTACATATTGTAAAGCCATCCTTGTCCTTCTCCGGCTGTGCCTCAGTGGTTGCTTCCGTAGTCGTCACTGCCTCTGTGGTCGCCTCTGTCTCCGTCGGATTGGCTGTGGTAGCATCGTCACCTTTGCTTCCGCATCCGGCAAATGCCAGCATGGAGGCAAGTCCAAAGCAGAGCACTGCATATTTTAAATGTTTCTTCTTCATGAGTATCCTCCGTAAGTGATTATTGAAGTTAAAAATACATCATCTTATTGTAACACAATCGTAATAACTGCACAAGTACATTGCTCAAATACCTGATTTCACCATACTACATTTCAAATACTGCACCGCAAATCTTCTCAAGTTGTGCATAATCCTCCGCACTTCCAAGCTCCACCGCTGAATGCATAGCCAGTATCGGTATTCCCATGTCTACAGCTCTGACTGGCAGATAAGATGAAGCTATAGGACCTAAAGTCTGTCCTCCTGCCATCCCCGACCTGTTCACCTGACGCTGTATCTTTATCTCCTGATTTCTTGAAAGAGCCATGATGACCGCAGATGCCTCACTGTCTGACACGTATCTCTGACTTGCACTTGATTTGAGTGCCACTCCGCGCCCCATGACAATCTGATTTGTCGGATCACTCTTCTCTGAATAATTCGGATGGGTTGCGTGCGCCACATCAAGTGACAGCATGAATGCATCTCTCATAAGGCGTCTTCCTGCTCCAGCCTCAATATCCAAGCCTTCCATGATACGCTTTATTATCTCCGACAGAAGCACCGAATCTGCTCCCTGCTTTGATCTGCTGCCTATCTCCTCATTGTCAAACAATGCTATAACATTTGTATTATTGCCATTTGTCTCTCTGCACATGGTGTCAACAAGCGCTGACACGGAAGTTACATTGTCAAGTCTCGGAGAAGCTATCATATCCTTATCTGCCCCAACTATCTCCATTCCATCCATGTTATACAGGTATAGATCATAATCAAGAATATCGTCCTTCAAAAGCCCAAGGTCATCTGCCACATACTGTAATATATCTTTGTCCTTCACAGTCTGACCATCCAGACCATATACAGGTATGAGCTCCTTCTGCACATTCATTTTCTCCCCGGGTGCATCCTTTCTCAGATGCGGTGCAAGGCTTGGCACTATGCACATGGCACGCTCTGAATCATACAGATACGCCTTCGGCCTGAACGGATCCGTGGTCTGCGCCATGACCTTGCCCGCGATTCCAAGCGGTCTGTCAAACCATGTCTCCTTGATAAGTCCGCCGTACGGCTCTACATTCAGTGTCTGGTAGCCGCTTCTGTTCATATCCGGCTGAGTCTTTATCTTGAGCATAGGAAAATCTGTATGTGCAAGGCCGATATTCAGCCTGCCATACTCAGGCATCTCCCCTGCGGCAAACGCCACCATCATAGATGAGTATGGCTTCACATAATATCTTCCTCCGGCCGTGAGCTCCCAGCGTTCTCCCATATCAAGCTCCATGTAACCGTGATCCTGCAGCATGGCTTCACATTCCTTCACTACATGAAACTGTGTGACACCGGCGTCAAGTAGTCTGCAAAGTGTATCTATCATAATAAATTATCCTCCTTATAATGGTCGGTCGACAAACGCACACATCAGTATACTTTCTTATGTGCATCGTCTGCGTTCTCCACAAAGATTTTAGTACAAATCTTCAGCTTATACAATTCCCTTACTTCTTATTTTAGCTTAATATCCACATCTGATATTCAAGTTTTTTTATCGCAATGTGAATCTTCTCTTGCCCTGTCATTCAAAAGGCTGTATAATCGCCAATAGATACTTTAACGCTTTTATGCGTCAAACCGTTAAAGGAGAACGTAAAATGAATGATTTTTCAATAGGATTTATCGGTCTGGGACTTATCGGAGGATCTATTGCCAAATCCATCCACCGCATTTTCCCTGATTACAGAATAGTCGGCTTTGACAATAATCTATCTACACTCAAGGAAGCTGTCTCCGATGGGACACTGACTGAATATACAGATGATATCCATACCATAGCAGAATGCAACTATATCTTTCTGTGCGCACCGGTCCACTATAATATAGAATACCTGCGCCAGCTCAAGCCATTTCTTACAGACAGCACCATACTGACTGATGTCGGAAGCGTAAAGCTCGACATATACGAAGCAGTCCAGGAGCTTGGGCTTGCCAGGTATTTTGTCGGCGGACACCCTATGGTCGGCTCTGAGAGATCTGGC
>ENA-OOQG01000641-OOQG01000641.1-human-gut-metagenome-genome-assembly--contig:-NODE-641-length-11443-cov-1.214085_pt1 | contig 11443 bp, 10 predicted proteins | sample MGYA00241085_ERZ501155 | MGnify/ENA primary metagenome ERZ501155 (study PRJEB25962, sample SAMEA2042438) | human gut metagenome | biome: human gut; feature: human-associated habitat; material: faeces...
AACGGTGCCGCAGGAAAGAAACGCACCGGCTATAAAAGCATTAAAGCAATCCTCACAATCAAAATTGGCGTGATTTATTTTAATACTGCCGACACCGTCGTGCCCAAAGCTTTTAAGCAATTTGGCGCAATCCGAGCGGTTTTTAACGGAAGCCGTATAGTTTCTGCCTCCCGGCGAAACAGAGATCTCGGCTTCTATATTAAAAATGCGAAGCAGCAGTTCGCCGTAAAGCCGCGCTGCCGCTTCATTTTCCGTTTGCAAAGAAACGGCCGCCGTTGAAAAGATTCTGCCAAAAATACACATGCCGTAAAGTAAAGCCCTGTTGCAGCAGCTGTTTTCATATTCTTTTGTTACAATCAATCTTTGATATTGATCATATATATGTGCTACTTTTTGTAAATTGCCATATTCAGTCACTATTCCTACATTATTCTTCCCTATTTCAAATTCACATTCATCTGTTTCATAATATATTGTATATTCTTCTATAGATACCTTTTTATCGCTACTTGTTAAATATACTTTCTTTAATCTTTCTTCTTCCTTAAGTCTTTCCTGCTCTGCCTTTATTCTTTCTTTTTCAGCCTTAAGTCTTTCTGCTTCTTTACGTTTTTCCTCACGAGCCTTACGCTTTTCTTCTTGAAGGCGAAGCTTTTCAAGACGGATAGCTTCTTTTCTTTCTCTTTCTTTTTGTCTTTCCTCTTGGCGTTTTAAATAATCTTCAAGATTCTTTATATTTGTATCTAAAGTCTGAGTTTCTCTATCCATTTTATTTAAATCAATTTGTTTTTGCTCTCTAATAAGCTTCATAACACGTTGTTTACGTTTTAATATTTCAAGCAACTCAGGTGTTTTTTTCATATCTTCTGTATTAACCCCAAATAAATTAGGATAAATACGGTTCAAAACATCAATCATTTCCCTGAAAACACGCTTAACACTCATTTCATAGCTTAAACCTTGAGACAATGACTCTTTATATTTTTCTTCAAATATTTCTGATATCCGACTCAATAGATACTCAGATATTTCTTGGTGGGATAATTTAATATCTTTAGGTTCTAATTCATATTTAGTAATATCATCATGTTTTAATTCACGAACATTTTTTTCGCCATCAAAGGCTTCTAATGATTGGATTCCTCTTTGATGCATCAAATCATTAATAAGAAAAACTCCAATATGATTAAAATCATTAAGAATTACATCATCGTCATCATTAGTTTTCTCATCAGATTGAACATTATAACCTACCTCAGTTGTGCGGTCAATATAAAGCCATAAATTATAAGCAATCTTAAAATCAGGATTATGAAGAATTATATTAGTTTTCATAATTGGAGGTACAACATCTTTAAGCTTAGCTACAGCTTGATATAATCCTGTTCCTTTTAATGCCCGGTACTTATCAAGAGCATTCTTTGTTTTGTCAAAAAGCTCTCTTGCCTTTTGCGTTTCATCCAAAATTTCATTAGATATTTTTATATTCATTTCTAAATCGATTTTACGATGTGATAACTTAATATTATTTTTATACCTAATTTCATCAGCACTAATTGATTCTAGGTTTTCATCCATTAGCTTTAATCTTGTATCTAAAAAAACAATCACACGATTGATTAAACTTTTAATAAAACGGTTTTCATAAATACCAATATTATCTTCCGCATATGTAGATAATATTTTTGACGGAATAACTTCATTTTGCTCATTTATATCACGTATATATTGGGTATGAGAGGCTAAATGTCTAATCGATTCTGAATCAACCTTTTTAGCCTTTTCCATTGCTACAACCTCTTGCATATAAGCAAGTGTCTTTTTAGGATCACGACATATTTTTAACAAGCTTGGATATGCCCCTATAACAACATCTAGAAAGTTTCCATCAAAAATCTTTGTTTCGCGAACTGTTTTATTATATATTGTTTTTTCGCCTTGCTGCAATTCATTAAAAAGAAAATCACCCAAAGGTGATTTTGCATTTTCAATACAAGAATAAAATGCTTCATAGAATTGCGAAACGGCCTTATCACTTAACTCTTCTTCATTTGTTTTTAAAACCTCTAAAGCCATAATATCACATCCTAACCTACATCATTTTCTTTAAATCTTCAATATATTCAATTGATACTTTAAAGGAATTCTTTCCAAATAATTTATCTAGAAGTTCGATTAATCCATCAAGCTCATTATGAAGGAAAGATAAATTTAATGATTCAAACTTACGTAAAATCTTATTAGCCAACATATAATCAAGACCTTGAACCTCTGTAAATCCACAGGCAACATATACAGGAACGAATAATTTAATTTGCTTCATAATACGGTTACCAAAAGCAATCTTGAAGTTTTGTTGAATATACTCGTCGACTTTTTTAAATGAATCCATAACCTTAGTTGACATAGTAATCTCAGCTTGAGCCTTTTTAAATAACTCGTCAAGATAATCAAATGTCATCTGTACATTATTAGTATAATCACAATCAATTAATTCCGCTTTATTGTTAATTACAATTGGGGTTGCACGGTCATATACCTTATCAGTAATTGTAAATGTTGAGTCATCCTTATTAGCTGTACCAATAAACCAAGTATTTTGATTAATAAATAGCTTACCATTAATTAATAGCTTAGGATCACTTGGCTCAGAAGCAGGAACTAAATCAATTTTCCATTCATGAACATCTGGCATTTCCATAACTGATAGGAATTCAGCGAAATAATACTCGATACGAGCCAGGTTCATTTCATCTAGAACAATAAAATTAGGTTTATCAGAATAACCTGCTTGATAAACAGCTTTTAAGAAATCAGTTTCATTAAATTTCTTTGTAAATTCATTTAAATAGCCAAGCAATTCTGCACGATCACGCCATGATGGTTGAACAGAAATAATAGATGTTTCCTTGTTAAAAAATTTACCCATTGCATAAGGAAGGGAAGTTTTACCAGTACCAGAAATACCTTCCAAAATTAAAACCTTTGAAGTGGCCATTCCTGCAAAAAATCTAGCAATAATCTCTTTTGTATAATAAAGATGAAGCTGAGAAGCACTGTATTTAATAAATCTATCAATAAGCTCAGGTAAATTAACCATATCGCTTGATTGCATTACCGTGAATTCAGATGAAATTTCATAGTCTTTATCAACCTGTGTAAGCTTAACGAAACGTGAATCAGATTGAAGAGCAGGTCTTTTACCTTTAAGAGATGAAGTTCCTCTTTCCATATCAGCCTGTCTTGCATAGGCTTCAGTACCACCAATTTGATTAATACGTAAAGCTAAAATCTTATTTTTTTCCTCAACTAAATCAAAAACACGATTATTTAAAACTGCTATTTCATCAACAAGCTCATCTTTTTCAATCTCACGCTTTCTAAATCTTATATACTTACGTAGGAACTGAAAAATAACAACAATTACTAAGCCAAAGAAAATAACTAAAACAATTGATACTAATACAAGAACAATCCAATCTAATACTTTAAAATTTTCATTATTAACACAAGATGTTATAATATCATTTATATATTGTTTAGGATATGAATAGAATATCTTAGAAAAAAGACTAAATAAGGTTTTAAACCAATCAAGAAAATTTTCAAAGAATTTCTTTAAAAAGCTTATAAAATATTTTGAAAACTCAGCCATATTTAATCCTCCTTACTAAAACTTAATCTAATCAATTATTTGTTTTCTTCTTTTTCTTTTGATTCTTCTTCATTATCTGATTCTTTAAGCATTTCTTTTAAAAGCTCTGCACGAAGTTCTGCCTTAAGCTTTTCTTTTTCATCTGCAGAAATAGTCTCTTGATTTGCAAGCTCTTGACTAGTTTCTTTCATTTCAAGTTTTAACTTTTCTTCTCTTGCACGCATTATATTTAAAACTAAAACACCAATTTCAAAAACCAATAGAATAGCAACTGGTACAATAATAATCGCAATAAAATGATTATTTATAGTCTGAATGGTCTTACCAAAACCAGACCATTTTCCAGAATAAATACCACGAATAGCAGATGCTGTAAATACTTGGTACTGAGAATGACCTAATCTATCAAACGTCTCATTAACCTCTTGCTCCGTCATATTGGCCAAACTATTAGCATTAAAATTAATATTTTTGGCTATTTTATCTCCCATTGTATAATAAATTGTTGTCCCTTCAGTATTTTTACCAATGTAAACAATTCTATGGGTATTTAAAGCTGTACCTGCACCCTTATTAGAGGCTAAATTAGAGTCATAAAAGGTAACTATATCGCCGACAACTAACTTTGAAATCTTCTTATCGTTTGCGACATTTACAATAATCATATCACCAACATTAAACGAGTCCTTATTATCACCAGTCATTGAATCAGAAAGTACATTTAAATAACCTTTTCCAAAAATATTAGGAATTTGATCATTTTTGTTTTTAGCTCTAATATTTGAAATGGAAAATAAAAGTACCAATAAAATTAATAAATAAAATATAACGTTTAAAGCGATTTTTACTCCAAACCAAACTTTTTGTTTAGTAGTCATCGGAGTTTTTAATTCTTTGGTAGTGTTTTCTTGCATATATATACCTCTCTTCAATCTTATGTTAATATTCTAACACAAATAAAATCATTTTAAAACATTAACATAAAATAGCATTATAAAAACGCATTTTATTTTTTAAATACTTGATGACATACCAAGCTCAAATGTAAATGCTTCACCTTTAAGTTCAGTAATGCAATCTGCATCCCATCCTTCAAGCCACAAATACACTGTCATTTTTTTCATCATACCTGAATATAAACCATCATTTGAAGAAATAATTTCAGTTGTATCATAATCAAGATCATTTCTTTCATTTTGGGGAATTGATATTTTATTTTCACTTCTTTGATTATATAAATCTACTGCCAAATTATATTCTGTATTAATTCCACCAAAATTATATACATTATTCTTTACATTAGGAGCATTTCCTCCTATAGAATAAATAGTGGTATGTGGATTATTGCTAGAATTTAAAATATCACTATATAAACAAGCATCATATGTTGTAAGAGCAAGCCTCATTGCATTTGCAACATTCATTTTAACACCATCTGATATTTTGCCAAGTGATGTTTCATCATTAACATTCTCACCATCAAAGCTTACATACTTATCAGATGCTTTAACGGGATTAATTGTTGAAAGCCTGACAGACGTAGCTTCTTCGTTATTATCGTTATTAGAAGCAAGATAAATATCAAATGATATGTATTTATAATCAGATGCATCTTTATTATCTACATACTGAAATCCTTTATCTAAGGAAGTATAATCCTTAGGAGTTACAGGATCTAGGACAATATTTAATAAAGAGTTAACCTTATCATCACTTAAACCAGAAGCATCTATTCCTCTTTTTTGAAGAATTGCTTTTTTTACATCCAGTGATGATAAAGAATCTTGAAAATCAATACCATTGGTGGAAATTGCAAGTGAATTTCCACCTTTGATATCAAAATTAAAATCTTCTACATTATTTGTACGAGTCATAGCATACCAAGCATATGTTGATGTAACACCGGTTATTAACACTAAAATACTAAGTATAGCTGATAACCATATTTTTTTTAAGAAATATTCCATGGTATGCTCCTTTCGTTAAATTTTATAGAGTATTATTCGCTTTTAGGTATTGCTTCTAATTTAAAATTGAATGTCAATCCAAACTCATGAGCAGCAATTGCATCAAAGCAAGCCTTATCCCAACCATTTAACCAAAAATTAAAGTCTAGTTTATAATATCCATTCGCTGTAATATTGTTGATAACTGTTATATCTCCAGTAGCCGAAATTATACTTTTCGCTTCAACATTATCTTTAGTTTCAAGTTCTGTTGTTGTTAAGGCATTAGTTTCATAAGTAACTTTATCAGTTTCTGTTTTTGAATTTTCAGTAATCTTATTAAAATAAGCTAAACCATCATAAATTGCTTCACTTTTATTTACTTCGTAATATTTAGTAGATGTTGCAGCACTAAAGCTATTAGATGATGAATATTGCTGTCCGATTGAAACATTCATAGCTTTTAAAACATTATCCCACAAAGATGTCCCCTGACTGATTGCTGAATATGTACCATCTTCTGCAATTGCAATTTGCGCCTCATGAGTTTTAATCTTTTGAATATCACTATCAGTTGCAGTAGTTGATAATTTAATACTATAATTATTTTTAGTAGTATTAATATTTTGAACTGAAAAATATAATGAAAAGCTCATATAGTCTTCATTTTTTGTAGCTTCTCCATCATCCAAACTATAAAGCGTATGATTTGTAGCCTTCATTTGAAGTGGTGCCATCTTTAGTTTTGAAAAATCAGCAGTTGGTTTAACAGCTTTAGTTCCATATGAAACGCCATCATTAGATATAAATAATGATGCTCCTGATGATTCTACTGTACCTGAAACAGTACTAGATACCTCCGTACTAGATACAAACCACGCATATGTTGATGCGGTAGTTCCTGCAGCTGCAACGCCTACTGCTACAGCTGACATTATTAATTTTCTTCTTAAACTTTTTTTCATAACTTCTATTCTCCTTATTCAAGACCAAAAGTAAATTCCATTCCAAATGTATGAGAAGCAACAGCATCAAAAGCAGCATCATCCCATCCATCTAACCAAATAGTAAAATCTACTTTATAATAACCAGCAGCCGTAATATTAGCAATTAAATTAATTTTTCCGTCAGCCTGACCAAGATTATTACCATCTACATTATCAATATTATTAGAGCTTATTGTATCAGAAACTTCAAGGACATCGGCACCTTTTTCTAAGGTATCTAATCCGTTTACATTTTTATAATATGCTAATCCATCATATTGACTAGCAGTTGAGTTAATTTGATAATTTCCTATAAGTGTTGAATTATCCTTAGTATCTAAATTGGTAGCATCTGCATCAGTAACATAGCTGATATTCATATTAAGTGTTTTTAAAACATTTTCCCAATATTTTTTACCAGTTTGAATTTCTTTATAATTACCATTTGGAGTAACATTTGCCTGTGCAACATGTTGTGCTTCTTTTTTAGAATAATCTTTATCATCAGCCTTCATACTCATTGTAATCGTTTTAGGAACAGCTGCTGAAACATTTTGAACAGAAAAATAGATTGAATACTTAATATATTCTTTTTCAGTTACTGTCGTCTCATTATTTAAATGCTTAAAATTAAAACCAGTAGAGCCTGTTTTTGTAATTGCTTGAAGTGGAGCAATTTTACTATCACTAAAATCAAATTCAATTCCTTTTGTACTAAATGAAGATGAATCCTTTGATATGTAAAGTGATGAATCTGAACTTGCAACATTTCCAGTCACAGATGATGTTACATCCGTATTACTAACAAACCATGCATATGTCGATGCAGTGGTTCCAACAATAGCAGTAGCAACTGCTATAGATGACATTATTAGCTTTCTTTTTAAACTCTTTTTCATTATTTATTACTCCTATACTAAGCAGTTACCGTCTTATCTGCTAATGCAAATGTAAATCCTAATTCAAATGCATGAGAGGCAACAGCATCAAAAGCGGCATCATCCCATCCATCCATCCAAATTGTGAAAGAAGCCTTATAATATCCTGATTGTGTAATTTCTGGAATAAAATCAACACCTGTTGTATTTTCAGCCTTCTTAGTGGTTTGTGAAATTTCTGTTTCAGTTAGATAATTTGTAATTTCTTTAACATTAGCTGGAGTATGTGTTTCACCTGTAACTGCATTAAAATATGCTAAGCCATTATAAGTACCTTTAGTATCATTCAAAGCATAATAATATGACGTTGCTTGTGCAGCATCTAATTCAGCAACAGAAGTAGCATTTTTTATATCAACCTGAACATTCATTGCCTTAATAACATTTTCCCATAATGAATCACCTTGATTAATAGCCGTATAACCATCAGCAGGAGCTACATTTGTTTGGGCGACATGCGTTTGTTCACCCTTATCTTCTGCAGTTGTTTTAATTACTACCTTTTTAGATGCATTTCCTTGAAGTTGAACCGAAAAATATAAATCAAATGTAATATAATTTTCAGTATTTGCATTATTACCTTCTAAATCCTTTAATGTATATGCTCCAGTTGCACCATCATTTGTTAATTGAAGTGGTGCAAGCTTTGATGTCTTTGAACCTAAATCAATCTTTTGTGTTCCAAAGTTTTTTCCATCCTCAGAAATATATAATGAAGATGTTGCATCTTCAACAGCTCCACTTACTGAGCTTGAAACATCTGTATTAGATACAAACCAAGCATATGTTGATGCAGTAGTTCCTACCGCCGCAACTCCTACTGCTACAGCAGACATAATTAATTTTCTTCTTAAAGATTTTTTCATATTATCTAAATCTCCTTTATTTTTTAACTATTTTATTATTGCCATTTGGCATACACGTCTCCTACTTGATCAGTACTTAATACACTTTGATCAAATAAGGTGTCAAACGATTCTTCTAAATACCACCCCATAAACTTTTTACCTTTTTTATAAGGTATATTATATGGTACTGTATTTAAAAGGGCACTACTAAGATAATCAACACTTGTAACATTATCACCATCATGGTAATTAATTCTATAAGAATCAATACTTTGCATACCTCTAAATGATAATGAAATATTTATATTTGTTCCTTGGATACCTTCGAAGCAATCTGCATCCCAGCCTTCAAGCCAAAAATTAAATTTGACTTTTTTTATTTCGTCCTTTTGTTTAAATGATACAATTTTTAATGAGTCAAGCAAGTCAAAGCTTTGATAACTTGAAGGACATGCATCATAATTTATTGGACTAAAACTCGCTCCTTGATTTACACTATAAGTATAAGATGCATTCTTATTACTATCAAATCTAGAAGCTATGGACTTATATGAATCATTATACAATTCACTATCTAGTGATGTTGCATAAGAGCCAATGCCAATTGAAGGCTCATATATTTTGGCTTTATCTTCTACAATAGTCGAAAATCTCATTGCGTCACTAGGACGAATTTTAAAGCCTTTAGTATCTTTCTTATAATAAGTTATATTGCCTAATTCATCATATGCTTCAAATCCACTTTTCAAGCTAAATGCTTGATTAGAATTAAGTTCTAAATAATCAGATGATATATTAAGAACTTGCTTAGATGCATCATAATTATTAGCCTCGGTATTAAAGCATAAATCAAATGGTGTATCAACATTAGCTTTAAAATATAAGTCAAAGCTTATATAAGCACCGCTAGCAACATCTACACTTTGATTAATTCCACTATAGCTTACCCTCTCAAAGATAATTCCATCTGAGGATGTTATTGGGCTTAAGCTTATCTTTTTGAGTTCAGTTTTAACAAAATCATCAGATGTTTCAACCAATTTCATTCCATCATAGAAATTACCATCAGCGCCAACTGTATATCCCTTTGAAGAAGCTACAACTGCTTTATAAATTTCATCATTGCCAAGATTCTCACTAAAATTTACTCCATCGATAGAAACTAAAGAATAATTATCTTTATAAAGACTCATTTCAAGGTTACCAACTGAAGCTGTAAGACCTTTAAGATATGCTGCATATGTCGCCGTTACAGCTGTACCAATTAGCAAAATAATAGATAATGATAATACAATAATTTTTCGTCTCATATTATCACCTTCTGAATAATGAGAAATAAATCTCAAATCTAATTGTACCACCAAGGATTTCTTCGCTTAAGTCAGGGTCTTGGGAATCAACCCAAGTAATTAAAGTAAACTTTTTAACATCCCCAGGATGCAAGTCATAAAATTTATTCTCATAGGCAATGTTATTTTCAAGATCATATAATTTGGGATCAGGATATCTTTCAAAAAAGGGATCAGATGCTTTATCCGGTACATTTCCACCTTGATAAACTATTCCTTCATTATCATCCTCAAAATATTCAAGCCAAGTTACTAATTCAAGACCATCGTTCTTACCTGTAATTGAGCATTGTTGCATAACATTAACTATTTCACGCCCCATATTTTTCAAATAAAAGGTATATGAAACATAAGAATTGTTTTCCCAAATTCTAGATCCATCAGTATTTCTACATTCTTTTGCTTTAATAAAAGGGTACATAATGACATTAGCTTCTTTAACAGACGCAGCCTCGAGTCTTGAATCATACCAAGAAAAATCTTCTTTTTCAGAAATGAAAATTTGCCTTGATGTTAAATCATCGCCAAGCTTAATTGAAAATGATCCAACATTTTGACCAAAATATGCCAAAATAACAATCAAAGTGACTAAGATACCAGTGAAGCATAGCGAGATTATAAGTCTTTTCTTTTTCTTCTTTTTCTGTTTCAGTTTCTTCTTTAACGAATTTTACTTTATTATTATTACTATTATTATTGTTTTTTGTATTACTTGTTTGTTTTTTTAAAATCTCTAGTTTTGTAGTTTCTTCTAATTCATTTCCACTACTATCTTTAGCAATAATAACAATATCATATGTACCTACTTTATCATAAATCTTATCTTCTTTATATGATAAAATACATTCTTCACCACTATTATCAGTACAGTTATCAACAAAATCAGTTATTTCGTATTTTTCTCCAACAACTATACTAACACTCTTTAATTTTAAATCTGGTTTTGTGGTATCAACTACATTTAAAGTAGTATCATATTTTGTATCATCAATATTTATAACTACTTTATATGTACCGACTTTATCATATTTTAGATTAAAATCTATTTTTTCATCATCAAGATAATATAATATTTTTGCATTACTATTAACATCTCTATCAAAAAAATCTTTAGCATTTAAAAGTTCACTCATAACTTCAACACTAACATCTTTTTTTATAACCAACTTTACATCATCATTGTTATTTGTATTTTCCTTTTTATAAAAAAAATAAATACCTAAACTAACCAAACATACAAAAACGAAAACCAAAATACCAATAATTAAATATTTTTTATTTATTTTCTTCACAATAATCACCACATAAATTATAAATCATTTAAAAGAAAAAAGCTATAAGAATTTATACTCTTATAGCAATACCTTTCTTTTTTAAAATATATTTTCGAAGCCAATCAACTGGAAATACACTTAAAGCTAAAGTTAAAATCATAAGACAATTGGCAAATAATTCAAATATTTCTTTAAAATAATCTTTCATAAGTTCTAAAAATATCTCCCCCATTATATATAATCCACATCTGCGCAACAAAGATAAATGTAAATACTCCAATAAATACTTTATTCTTACCTAAATTAGCAAATGTATTAATTCTAACAGTTCTAGCATTAAAAGCATTAAATATTCCCATGAATATAAACATTGCAAAATAAGCAGTCATTAAATATTTATTATTATCACCTACTCTAATTAATGATTTAAATATAGGTAACTTTAAA
>ENA-OOQG01000655-OOQG01000655.1-human-gut-metagenome-genome-assembly--contig:-NODE-655-length-11297-cov-1.274595_pt1 | contig 11297 bp, 7 predicted proteins | sample MGYA00241085_ERZ501155 | MGnify/ENA primary metagenome ERZ501155 (study PRJEB25962, sample SAMEA2042438) | human gut metagenome | biome: human gut; feature: human-associated habitat; material: faeces...
TGTTGGTGGCAATGGTTACGATGCTCGACTGTCCGGCCTGGGCTACGATGTCAGCCTCTTTTTTGTGCAGCTTGGCGTTGAGCACGTTGTGAGGAATGTGACGCAGCTGCAGCATCTTGCTAAGCAACTCAGACACGTCGACACTGGTGGTACCTACCAGAACAGGGCGTCCTTCGGCTACCATCTTCTGTACTTCTTCAATGACGGCGTTGTACTTTTCACGCTGGGTGCGGTAAACGCGGTCGTTCATGTCTATACGCTGTACGGGGCGGTTGGTGGGGATTTCTACTACATCCAGCTTGTAGATATCCCAGAACTCGCCTGCTTCCGTCTCCGCCGTACCGGTCATACCGGATAGTTTGTGGTACATACGGAAATAGTTCTGTAATGTAATGGTGGCAAAAGTCTGGGTGGCAGCTTCTACTTTCACGCCTTCTTTGGCTTCGATGGCTTGGTGCAAACCGTCAGAATAACGACGTCCTTCCATGATACGTCCCGTCTGCTCATCCACAATCTTCACTTGGCCGTCAATTACCACATATTCGTCATCTTTCTCGAACATGGTGTATGCCTTCAACAGTTGGTTGATGGTATGCACACGTTCGCTTTTGATGGCATAGTTGGTCATCAGGGCATCCTTCTTTTCAAGGCGCTGTTCGTCTGTCAGCTCTGTTTCGTTTTCCAAGGCAGAGAGTTGCGCTGTGATATCGGGGAGTACGAAGAAAGTGGGGTCCTCTACATTGCTACTAATCAAGTCTACGCCCTTGTCCGTCAAATCCACGCTGTTCATTTTCTCTTCGATAACGAAGTACAGCGGGTCAGTCACCTCGTGCATGCGCTTGTTGTTCTGCTCCATGTAGATTTCTTCGGTCTTCAGCATACCGGCCTTGATGCCTTGTTCGCTGAGGAACTTGATGAGTGCCTTGTTCTTGGGCAGGCACTTGTGACTGCGGTACAAAGCGAGGAAGCCTTCTTCCTGGTCTTTCTTATCGTTTGATGCAATCAGGCGCTTGGCATCGGCCAGGTATTGGGTAGCCAGTTTTTTCTGAGCTTCTACCAGACGTTCCACTTGCGGGCGGAGCTGTTCGAAGAGTTGGTCATCGCCTTTGGGAACCGGTCCGGAGATAATCAGCGGAGTACGGGCATCATCAATCAATACTGAGTCCACCTCATCGACAATGGCATAATTATGTTGGCGTTGTACCAGGTCTTTGGGGCTGATAGCCATGTTGTCACGCAGGTAGTCGAAACCGAATTCATTGTTTGTACCGAACGTGATATCTGCCAGATAAGCTTTGCGACGGGCATCAGAGTTGGGCTGGTGCTTGTCGATGCAATCTACACTCAAACCGTGGAACATGTAAAGAGGACCCATCCATTCGGAGTCACGTTTTGCCAGATAGTCGTTCACTGTTACCACGTGCACGCCGTTACCAGTCAGGGCATTGAGGAATACCGGTAGGGTAGCTACCAATGTCTTACCTTCACCGGTTGCCATTTCGGCAATCTTACCTTTATGTAGAACCACACCACCGAATAGCTGTACATCATAATGTACCATGTTCCATACAGTATCGTTACCACCTGCTATCCAATGGTTCTGGTAGATGGCTTTATCGCCTTCGATGCGTACAAAGTCTTTAGTGGCAGCCAGTTGGCGGTCAAAATCGGTAGCTGTAACCACTATTTCTTCATTTTCAGAGAATCGTTTGGCTGTTTCCTTTACAATAGAGAAAGCGGTGGGTAATACTTCGTCCAGCGCTTTTTCATAAATCTCCAATATCTCTTTCTCGATTTTGTCGATTTGGTTGAAGAGGTCTTCGCGTTTTTCCAGTTCGGTATCTTCAACGCTGGCTTTCATTTCTTCCACTTTGGCGCGTTTTTCGGCTGCCGAATCGTGGATGTAGGCTTTCAGTTCTTCTGTCTTGGCGCGTAGGGCGTCGTTGTCGAGTTTGGCTACTTCCGGGTAAGCGGCTTTGATTTTCTCCACCCACGGTTGTATTTCTTTCATGTCGCGTGTGGATTTGTTGCCGAAAATCGAGCTTAAAAATTCATTAAATCCCATTATATATTTGTTTTTATTATTATTGCTGAGTTAGTTGAGCGTGCAAAGTTACTGATTTCTATACAGATTATCCAGATTTGCACAGATTATTTTAGAATCAAAAGTCAAGGGGAGATGCTGTACTTGCATTAGGGGCGCGGATGCGCATTACACTTGCCAAGGTAGGGGCAATGCGGTCAATACTGATGGGGGTACGGATGGTTTCAGCCTTCATTCCTCCTCCCAATAAAATGAGGGGAGCAGGAATATCGGCCGTACGTACTACACGGTTATCAGTACTATTTTCCTGCATGATAGTCCAGCCCGGGAGTATTTCAATGAGCAAATCGCCAGAGCGCTTGCGATGAAAACTATTGCGTATACGTTCTATTTGCGGTGACCAGGGGCCCAAAAGCAGGCGATGAGCTGAATATACTTCGCTCACGCCACTAAACTGAACCAGAAATTCGGCAGATTTTTCTTGAATTTCAGTCAGGCTCAACTGCTTGTTCTCAATAAGTTTATGGTTGAGATAGATTTGTTGGTCATAATAAGCTTCCACATATTGTCCCTCGCCATAGGATGCCATGAGGTACATGTTTAGCAGGGCGGCACAGCGGTTCAGGTAGAATTCACCACCCGGTATCCGGTATACGCCCGGGTCGGCTGCTTCCGGGTCGGCATAGCCGGTGGAGGTGATGCAGAAAAGTACGTTGTGGAGCCCAACTTTACGTTCTATGAGCTCTAATAAGGAAGCTATACTACGGTCCAGTCGCACGTAGGTGTCTTGCATTTCCATGGCACATTCCTGCGTACTTCGGTGGTTATAATTTCCTGCGTAGTAAGTCAGCGATAATAGGTCGGGCACGTCATCTTGTCCGATAGTGCTCTTATTCAGCAGCTCTTCGGTCAGCAGGTTGACTTCCTCATTGATGAAAGGGCTGGTTATCAAGCGGCGGAACTTGTTTGTCCGTTCACCATCCAGCTTGTATTTGAATGGCTCGTTGCGCCATTCGGGCAGAAATGTATAGTTGGTAAAAGGAAGTGCAGGTGTCCATACCATATCCTTGATACGGTAGTCAGGAGATTTCCGGTCGTTGTATTGGCTCAGCCACCACGGAAATTCATTATAATAAGTCGTACTGCACCATTTCCCGGTATTGTTATTAAGCCAGAAAGCACCGTTCCCCGCGTGTCCGGCACCCAATATAGCGGCATCACGGAAAGGCGCGATGGCATAGACCAGACCTTTGTTGCGGGTAGCTATTTTCAGCTCGTCGGCAATAGTAGAGGTCAGTAATTGGGAGGGGGAAGTGCTTTCGTCGGTATAGTTGCCCATGAAGTTGGGGTCTTCTACACAGTTTATGGGGCGTAGTGTACCTGCATCCAGCCACTGCTCTGCAATGATACCGTTCATGGACGGTGTTGTTCCGGTATAGATGGCGGCAATGGCCGAGGCTCGGTCCGTTCCGCAAAAAGGGAATTCTGCTTGACGGAATACTTTACCTTCACGCAGTAAGCGCTTAAATCCCTTTTCTCCGTATAAGGATGAAAATGCTTCCATATAGTCTGTACGCAATTGGTCAATGGTCAATGTTACCACCAGCTTTGGGGAGGCAGGCAGCGGTTGGGCTTGCAGACCACTGAATGTAAGTGCGAGTATGGAAGTCCTTTTTTCATTACCTTCGTTTGTATGTTAGAATGAGGTTGCTTGCAGAACGTATTAGCAAACACAGTGCCAAAGGTAATACTGCTGGCGGAATTCTCTGCGGAATTATTGTCCAAAGCCCTATAAAAAGTGTTAAAACTGCAAAATTAACCAGCATATAGCGGCTTATTTCCCTTTTTCGTACCCTGGATAGCATGAATGGAAGGCAGAAAAGGTGAAATGGATGGAATACAAATAATATATAATTGGGACTTACTGCCGGATGCTGTGAGAATAGTGCTAAAAATGCCAGTATACATCCGGCCATTCCGGCAATCAAAAAGAGTATGAGGTCTATGCCCCAGAGAGTTTTCCCTCTTCGTATGCCGTAAATGCTGATGCCTGCTACAAGAATCAGTAATAGCGAAGCCGACTGCATCGGTGTGATGCCTCCGCTGACGAAGTCGGCTGGTGTTTTACCCGTTATTACGATTTTTTCTTCTTTAGCAACCAGTGGCCGTGTTTGTCCTTCTTTGTCCACAATCTGCGCTTTATTGAAATACTCCTGCATGTAGAAGGGGACGAACATTGCCAGCCGCCGGTTGATGGGCTCGTCTGCTTTGCTGCCCATGCATAGGTCCATGCCGAAACGTGACCACAAATGGCCTTCACTGTATTTATGCAGCAAATCCCTGAAAGAGATTCCCGTACTGTTAGCAGTCATATTGTCAGCGTATTGCAGAGTGCCGTTGATGGCACGCTCTATCTGGTCCCGCGGGCGGGTGGCACAATTGTCGTAGAAAAAATTGTAGCGGTATACTCGGTTTTCAGGGCGGTAGTTCTCTGTCAATAGTGCTATCAGGCGTTCTTTTTCCTCTTCTGTTAGATTTAACGTTTGTTGCCAGACATCGCGTCCCAGATAGTTGTATTCGGCGGCGAAATGCTCATAATCGGTTACTCCAAGTTGATAATCCGTTTCTCCCAAGGCAAAACGGAAGATGAAGTTAGGGGCGTTGAAGTTGAACATGCCGTAATTGAAGACGGCGTCAATGCCACGTGTATAGTTCTCGTACCGTATGGCAGTGTGTCCGAATAGGGAATAAATCTCTCCTCCTGCAGCGCAAGTCAGTAGGCTGACGCGTACGGAGTCTGTTGCAGCAGTCTTTTGCTGTTGTGTCACCTGGGCATTTGCTGAAGGCAAACAGAAGAAAAAGATTACTATATATATATGTATAAGTAGGCTTCGTTTCATGCTGCAAACTTACGGAAAAAACTAATATTATCCCAATTTGTGATTAGGAACTAAAGCGGTTATTCGCGTTATTCCGGTCATCTGTGTCCGAAGAATCTTTTTTAATTATGAACTTGATACAATTCTTAATTCGCATTATTGGTTGTTTTGAATCAACTGTCGAGTACGAGTGGTAGGTATTTTCTATTTACAAACGATACGGGTGCAAGAAATAGTGGTATATTGAACCTGATTCAGTCGTATACTGAATGCCATTCAATCGTATACTGAATAGGGCTCAGTCGTATACTGAATGTAGCGCATTTAGCTGTATTGATAATCAGATGGTTGTGGTATGATGCTGTGGCTTTAATAAATTTCAACAGAATGTAGAAGTGGCATTGTGATTGTTTGGTGCGGATGTGAATAAGAATTCTTGTGCAGTTGTTCTTCTAATAAAGAGGTGGTTTCTGCTGAATTTCAATATTAATGTTATATCTTTGCGCCGCTAAATTTATGCAATACGGTGAATCTCATTATTGATATAGGAAATACAATCGCCAAGATGGCGGTGTTTGATGGTGGACGTATCGTGGAGGTGGTGTATGACTCCAATCTGACGTTGGAACGGTTGCCTGAAGTATGCCGTACATATACGATTGAAAAAGCGATAGTGGCTACTGTCATTGATTTGAGTAGAGAGGTGTTGTCGCAACTGGAAGGTATGGCTGTCCCTATTCTGTGGCTCAATGAAAAGACTTCTCTTCCGGTAGAAAACCTCTATGAAACTCCCCGGACGCTGGGGTAGGAGCCAATGAGCAATTTCCTGGCAGGGATATACTGGTGATTGATGCCGGTACCTGTATCACTTATGAGTTTGTTGATGCTGCTGCCCGCTATCATGGCGGGAATATCTCTCCCGGTCTGCAGATGCGTTTCAAGGCGCTTCATCAGTTTACCGGACGGCTTCCAATGGTGGCTCTTGAGGGGCGGATGGTGCCCATGGGGAAGGATACCGATACAGCTATCCGTGCCGGAGTACTGAAGGGTATTGAATATGAAATTTTAGGTTACGTTACGGCTATGAAGCATAAATATCCTGAACTTTTGGTTTTTTTAACGGGCGGGGATGATTTTTCTTTTGATACAAACTTAAAAAGTATCATCTTTGCAGACAGATTTTTAGTGTTGAAAGGATTAAATAGAATTTTAAACTATAATAATGACAGGCTATAGACAAACACTGTTAGTGCTCTTGCTCACGATATTATCAGGAGCGGCAGTCGCTCAAAATAATACAAATTCTCCCTATACACGATATGGATATGGACAGTTGTCTGAACAAGGCTCTAGTAACAGCAGGGCGATGGGTGGTATTGCCTATGGTTTACGAGACAAGTACCAGACTAACTTCGCTAATCCAGCATCCTATACGGCGGTAGATTCGTTGACTTTTATCTTTGATGGAGCAGTCTCTCTACAGAATACAAACCTCAGTAACGGTACTCTGAAACGAAATGCCAAGAATTCCAGTTTTGATTATATCACGATGCAGTTTCGTGCAAGTAAATGGGCTGCCATAAGCTTGGGATTGTTGCCTTATTCAAATGTGGGATACAGCATGGGAGAGTACCGGGAAGATACGGAATTCCCAGACAAATCTACGACGGTAAGCTATTCGGGAGAAGGAGGTCTGCATCAGCTTTATTTAGGTGCAGGCTTTAAAATAATTAAAAATCTTTCTGTCGGTGCGAATTTTTCGTATCTTTGGGGAGATATAACAAGAACCGCTGCGGAAACCTTTCCGTCCAGTTCAAGTGTATTTCCTATTACAATACAGTCTAATGTGGCTGTAAAGAGTTATAAGTTGGATTTTGGAGCGCAGTACACCCACCAGTTTGGGAAAAAGCATGTTGCAACGTTGGGAGTCGTCTTTTCTCCGGGACATGATTTGAATAACGATGCGTACGAAGTTACGCAGACTGGTAATAGTAATACGGGAGCTACATCGGCAACGAGGGACACTATTGTTACTTGCGGCATTCCGACAACATTTGGTGCAGGTGTGACGTATGTGTACGACAATCGTCTGACGGTAGGAGCGGATGTGATGTTCCAGAATTGGAGCAAAGTGAGCTATATGAACAATGACGAGGCGTTTTGCGATCGTGGAAGAATATCCGTTGGTGCAGAGTATCTGCCGAATCCTATGGGAAGAAGTTATTTGTCTCATGTGAAGTATCGTTTGGGAGCTTATTATTCCAAACCTTATTATAAGATAGACGGTGTACGTGCCGCTGATGAATATGGTGTTACTGCCGGTTTTGGATTACCCATACCGAGAACCCGTTCCGTATTGAGCCTTTCTGCGCAATATGTGCGAACCAAAGGAACCCAGGCAGCGTTCTTGAACGAAAATACATTGCGCATTTGTATCGGAGTAACCTTTAACGAACGCTGGTTCTTCAAGCGTAAAGTGGATTAATGGAAATTGAATAGACAAAAAATATAACAACTAAAATTTAAATACAATGAAAATTAAGATGCTTGTGGCTGTCTTGCTCCTTTCGGGTGGAGTGACCAGCACTTTCGCACAGACTGAAAATTGTAATTCGAACAGTAGTATCTCTCATGAAGCAGTGAGAGCTGGTAACTTTAAGGATGCATACGCTCCTTGTATGGCTGTATTGAAGGATTGTCCTACACTGCGGTATTACACATTTACAGATGCTCAGAAGATTTTAGTAGGTTTCTTGAGTCAGATTAAGGATAGAAATTCTGCTGATTACAAGAAGTATTTTGATGAGTTGATGGATGTATATGATTTGAGAATGAAGTACATTCCTGAATTCATTAGTAAGGGAATGAAGGGCGTGCCGAGTGTAGCTGATGCCTTGGGCGCTAAAGCTGTGGATTATCTTCAGTTTGCTCCTACTCCGGACCTTAATACAGCTTACAATTGGCTGAAAGAATCTGTTCAAGCTGAAAAGGGTGGTTCCAAAGGTGCGGTTTTGCACTATTTTCTGGATGTCTCTATGCAGAAGGTAAAGGCAGATGACAATCATACTGACCAGTTCTTCCAAGACTATATCGATGCTTCCAAGTATGCGGACGATGCTATCGCAGCTGAGACCAAAGAGGCAAAGAAGGCAAACCTGCAAGCTATCAAGGATAATCTGGTAGCTATGTTCATCCAGAGTGGTGTGGCTGATTGTGAATCTTTGCAGAATATCTATGGCCCTAAGGTAGAAGAAAATAAGACAGACTCTACTTTCTTGAAGAAAGCATTGAATATTTTGAAGTTGATGAAGTGTAACGAAAGTGAAGTTTATTTCAAGGCTTCTGAATATATGTATCAAATTGACCCGACTGCCGATGCTGCTGTAGGTGTGGCATACATGTACTATAAGAAAGGCGACTATGACAATGCCGTGAAATATTTTGACGAAGCATTGGCTAAGGAAACCGATAATGACAAGAAAGCTGAAATGGCATATGCTACTGCTGCTGCCTTGATGCAGGCAAAGAAACTGTCACAGGCGAGAGCATACTGCCAGAAGGCTATCAGTTTTAAGGAAAACTATGGCGAGCCTTATATCCTTTTGGCACAAATGTATGGTTCTAATCCTAATTGGACTGACGAGCCTGCTCTGAATAAGTGTACTTACTTTGTAGTAATTGACAAGTTGCAGAGAGCCAAAGCTGTGGACCCTTCGGTTACAGAACGTGCTAACGAATTGATTGGTACTTATTCCCGCCACACTCCCCAGGCTAAAGACCTCTTTATGTTGGGTTACAAAGCTGGTGACCGTATCACTATCGGCGGATGGATAGGTGAATCTACAACTATCAGATAAAATCATGTTGCTACAACCCATCAACGTTGTTTATCATAAAAATGCGAGCATAACCATTGTCCTTGGGGCAATGGTTATGCTTCTTTTATTTTCTTCATGTTCCGGGAAGAAGAAGGAGCTGGGAGATGCCATTACCGAGCGTGACTCTATGGCAGTGATGGATACCCGCGGGGTGACTACACTGGTGTCTGACTCGGGTGTAACACGTTATCGCATCAATACGGAAGAGTGGCTGGTCTTTGACCGGAAAAATCCTCCTTACTGGGCTTTTGAAAAGGGGGTCTATTTGGAGAAGTTCGACTCTATCTTCCAAGTGGAGGCGAGTATCAAGGCTGATACAGCCTACTTCTTTAATAAGGAGGAGTTATGGAAACTGATGGGGAATGTGCATATACAGAATTTGAAAGGTGAGCAGTTTGATACAGAGCTGCTGTATTGGGACCAGCGGGCACAAAGAATTTATTCGGATGAGTTTATCCGTATCGAGCAGCCTGACCGTATTATTACGGGACATGGCTTTGAATCCAATCAGCAAATGACTGTTTACACGATTCGCAAGCCGGAGGGCATCTTCTATGTTGACGAGGAGACTGCCGCAGCAGACAGCTTGCAGACTGATACCATAAATTGATAAGATGGATACCGTTATTTTTTTATTGATAACCATGGCTTTTTCCGCTTTCTTTTCAGGAATGGAGATTGCCTTTGTTTCCGTAGATAAACTGCGCTTTGAGATGGAAAGGAAGTCAGGCGTCACTTCCAATATCATTTCCTATTTCCTTCGCAATCCGAATAACTTCATCTCGACCATGCTGGTGGGTAATAACATTGCACTTGTCATTTACGGTATCTTGATGGCGCAACTCATAGAGGTGAATCTTCTTGCTGGAATTATTTCCAATCATTTTGTAATGGTGTTGGTGCAGACTGTAATTTCCACTCTTATTATTTTGGTAACCGGTGAGTTCTTGCCGAAGACTTTGTTTAAAATCAATCCCAATCTGATGCTGAGGGTATGTGCTATTCCTTTATTCATATGTTATGTCATTCTGTTCCCTATTTCAAAGTTTGCATCGGGATTGTCGTATCTGTTCCTTCGGATATTTGGGATGAAAGTAAATAAGGAGGCGTCGGCCAAGGCTTTTGGCAAAGTGGATTTGGACTACTTTATCCAGTCGAGCATAGAGAATGCGGAAAGTGAAGAAGAACTGGATGCAGAGGTAAAGATATTCCAAAATGCGCTTGATTTTTCGAATATAAAGATACGCGACTGTATTGTACCACGTACAGAGGTGGTAGCTGTAGACTTGACCACTACATTGGAAGAATTGAAATGTCTTTTTGTGGAGTCGGGTATTTCCAAAATCATAGTATATGATGGAAATATAGATAATGTGGTGGGATATATTCACTCGTCAGAGATGTTCAGAAATCCGGTGGATTGGAAGAACAACGTGAAGGAAGTGCCTATTGTACCCGAAACGATGTCAGCCCATAAACTGATGAAACTGTTCATGCAGCAGAAAAAAACGATTGCTGTAGTGGTGGACGAATTCGGTGGTACGGCAGGTATCGTCTCTTTAGAGGATTTGGTGGAAGAAATTTTTGGCGATATTGAGGATGAGCATGATAACACATCCTATGTGTGTAAGCAGTTGGGTGAGCGTGAATATGTGCTTTCGGCCCGTCTGGAAATAGAAAAGGTAAATGAGACTTTCGGGCTCGACCTGCCGGAATCGGATGATTATCTGACAGTGGGCGGTCTGATTCTGAACCGTTATCAAAGTTTCCCGAAACTGCATGAAGTGATTGAGGTGGATAACTATCAGTTTAAAATAATCAAGGTAACAGCTACCAAAATTGAGTTGGTGAGACTGAAAGTCATTGAATAATTTCATTTAGGCGTAATTTTTTAAAGAATAAATGGATGCGTATTAGCATTTTTTGTATCTTCGTGCGCTAAAATGAACATGTTAGAAAAATAATAATAAACAAATAAATCATATTAACTAAAATGGCAACATTACAAAACATTCGGTCTAAAGGACCTTTATTGGTGATTGTTATTGGTTTGGCGCTGTTTGCCTTCATCGCGGGAGACGCGTGGAAAGTACTTCAGCCGCACCAGTCACAAGATGTAGGAGAAGTGAACGGGGAAGTTCTCAGTGCACAAGATTATCAGAAAATGGTGGACGAACTCAGTGAAGTCATCAAACTGACCAATGGATTGAATTCGCTGACAGAAGACCAGTTGAACAATGTGAAAGATCAGGTATGGCAAAGTTATGTCAACAACAAGCTGATTGCTGAACAGGCAGAAAAATTAGGCTTGAAAGTGACAGACGCTGAAATACAGAGCATCATTGACCAAGGTACACACCCGCTGCTGATGCAGACTCCTTTCCGCAACCCGCAGACTGGTATGTTCGATAAAGATATGTTGAAGAAATTCCTGGTAGATTATGCAAACCTGAATGCAAGCCAAATGCCTGCACAGTATGTAGAATACTATCAGAA
>ENA-OOQG01000666-OOQG01000666.1-human-gut-metagenome-genome-assembly--contig:-NODE-666-length-11144-cov-1.896474_pt1 | contig 11144 bp, 6 predicted proteins | sample MGYA00241085_ERZ501155 | MGnify/ENA primary metagenome ERZ501155 (study PRJEB25962, sample SAMEA2042438) | human gut metagenome | biome: human gut; feature: human-associated habitat; material: faeces...
AATCACTTTTAGAATATACGGCATCTTGATTTTCATTAATATTTGAAAACATTGGATTATTCATAATATCAAGCTCCTTTTCTTGAGTTTATTATACCATAAAGTTAACTATAGTAAACATTTCTTAGTTTGATTTTCCTATTTTTTTATAATTCACATTATTTTCACAAATTTTAAAGACAAAATAAGACAATTATTTATTTAAGCACTAAAGAAAAGCAAATAGCCCAACTTCTTCTTCTTTATCGGCCTCTGGAAGATCACCTAATGCACCCATTTGATCAAATAAATCAAATAATGTTTTATTAAGCTTTGTACGCTTAAGCATATCTTCTTTTGATGAAAATGGTCTTTCATCTCGAGCAATTTTTATTGATTCTGCAGCTGCAGGTCCAAGTCCATCAACTGCTGCGAATGGTAAACGTAAATTACCATTAACTAGATCTCCTTCAATTACAAAAGTTGATGAATCCGACTTATTAATGTCAACTGGTAAAAATTTGATTCCACGTGCAACTGCCTCAAGAGCTACACCTAACGCTGTTATTAAATCTTCATCCTTAGCTGTCTTACTCTTTATCGCCGATAATGTTTGAATTTTTTCACGAATAGCAAATGCTCCGCCTAAAAAAGCATTAACATCATAAGCTTTAGCACGCTTAGAAAAATAAGCACTATAAAACATCGCAGGCTTATAAACCTTAAACCATGCAATACGAAGGGCCATTAAAACATACGCCGTCGCATGAGCCTTAGGGAACATATATTTAATTTGCTCACAAGACCAAATATACCATTCAGGCACCTTCTTTTCAATCATAGCTTCTTTAAAGCCCTTCCATGTCTCAGGGTCTTTTGCAACCTTACCCTTACGCACAAATTCCATTATTTTAAAAGATTTTAATGGCTCAAGACCATCAAACATTAAATCGACCATAATATCATCACGACATCCGATAATCTTATCAAAGCCAATTGTACCATAATCAGTAGTTCCGTTTACAAGCTCTTTAGCATTTCCAAGCCATACATCTGTACCATGTGAAAGACCTGAAATTTTTACAAGCCCTGCAAATGTTGTTGGTTTAGTATCGATTAACATTTGACGAACAAAGGTAGTACCAAATTCTGGTACAGCATATGAGGCAACATCACTATCAATGTCTTCTGGCTTTACATTAATAGCCTCAGTTGAACCAAATAAGGAGAAAACCTTTTTATCATCAACAGGGATTTTTCTAGCATCACTAAACGGAAATTCGTCCTGATGTTCATGAACAATATCCATAAAGTATTTAATTAGAGTTGGATCATCATGACCAAGAATATCAAGTTTAAGAAGATTATCTTCAAAGGCATGATAATCAAAGTGTGTTGTTCTCCATGCAACAGTATCGTCATTTGCTGGATATTGAATTGGTGTTACATCGAATATATCAATTCGCTTAGGTACAACAACGATTCCACCTGGGTGTTGACCCGTTGAGCGCTTAATTCCAATTAAATTAGTAGCGATTCTTCCAGTTTCTGACGATCTCATTTGAAGGCCCTTCTTTTCCGCATAGGCCTTAACATAACCAAATCCATTTTTATCTGCAATTGTAGCTACAGTACCACCTCTAAATGAATTATCATACCCCATCAAATGCCTTACAAATAAATGGGCCCGAGGTTGATATTCACCTGAGAAGTTAAGATCGATATCTGGTACCTTATCACCATTAAAACCTAGGAATGTCTCAAACGGAATATCAAATCCCATCTTATTAAGCTTCGCTCCGCATTTTGGGCATATCTTATCAGGCATATCGCAGCCTGCGCCTCCGGCAAATGCTTTGACTTCATCTGAATAGAAATCATTATAGTAGCATTTTGGACACAGATAATGCGGGCTTAACGGATTAACCTCGGTGATACCCGCCATTGTTGCTGCTAATGAAGAACCAACCGAACCTCTTGAACCAACCAGATAACCGTCATCATTAGATTTCCATACAAGCTTCTGTGCAATTATGTACATAACGGAATATCCGTTAGAGATAATTGAGTTCAACTCTCGCTCTAATCGCTCAGTTACTATCTGTGGAAGCTCCGGACCATATATCTCATGAGCTCTATTTTCACAGATTGTACGAAGCATCTGATCAGAGTTCTCAATGAACGGAGGACATTTATCCGGTCTTACAGGCTCAATTTCCTCACACATATCCATAATCTTATTAGTGTTGGTTACAACAACCTCGTATGCCTTGTCGCTTCCGAGATAATCGCACTCATGAAGCATTTCTTCAGTAGTATGAAGATACAGCGGTGCCTGATTATCCGCATCATCAAAGCCTTTTCCTGCCATGATAATTCTACGGTACACTTCATCCTCCGGATTTAAGAAATGCACATCGCAGGTCGCCACAACAGGCTTGCCGAATTTGTCCCCAAGCTCTACTATTTTACGGTTCAGATTGCGCAAATCCTCCTCATTCTGGACATAGCAATCCTCTTTCTCAATCATGAACCTGTTATTGCCAATTGGCTGTATCTCAAGATAGTCATAGAAATTAACTATTCGCGCTATCTCTGCTTCTGAACGACCATTTACAAGACTTCTGAAAAGCTCACCTGCCTCACACGCACTTCCTATAATAAGACCTTCCCTGTATTGGTTAACAAGACTCTTCGGTATCTTAGGGAATCTGTTAAAGTACTGCAAATGTGATGCAGAAACAAGTCTGTACAGATTAATCCTTCCCATCTCATTAGAAGCCAGAATTATACAGTGATACTGATGAAGCTTCTTGATGGCGTTCTCATCCATCTTACCTTCTTCATTAAGCTTATCAACATCAGGAATATCCCTGTCGTAAAGCATTTTAATCATCTTGACAAATATGTCTGCAGTCGCAGCAGCATCGTCAACCGCCCTGTGGTGGCTTTCAAGTACAACATTAAGATGCTTTGTAAGCGTATCCAGCTTATAATTATGAAGATTTGGCATAAGAAACTGTGCAAGAAGCACTGTGTCTATAATGGTAGTATCCACATTTATACCAATCTTCTCTGCCTTATTGATTATAAAGCTCGTATCGAATTCCGCATTATGTGCAACCATAACAGCACCCTCGCAGAATTCAAGGAACTTAGGCAGAATCTCCTCTATCTTAGGTGCATTCATAACCATCTGGTCATTAATGTGCGTAAGCGTCTCAATTCTGAATGGGATAGGAATCTCAGGATTAACAAATGTAGAGAATCTGTCTACTATTTCACCATTGCACACCTTGACTGCACCTATCTCTATAATTCTGTCAACTTCCGCAGAAAATCCCGTTGTCTCAAGGTCGAACACAACATATGTATCGTTAAAGCTCTGTCCTCTCGGATTCGTTACTATCTGCTTGGTATCATCAACGAGATAAGCCTCGACTCCGTATATTATCTTAAAGTCAAGCTTCTCACCCTTCTTGGCATAAGAGCCTTTGAGGTCGCTCATCGTATGGAATGCATCTGTAAATGCCTGCACAACACCGTGGTCAGTAATTGCAATTGCCTTATGTCCCCATCTGATTGCCTGTTTGATAATATCAGATACATAAGACACACCATCCATATCACTCATCTTAGTATGGCAGTGCAGCTCAACTCTCTTATGAAGTGCGAGGTCATTACGCACCTGTCTTGTATCAGAGCCTTTTCTTATGCCCCACACATTGGCAATTGATATTTCCTGGTCGTACTTGTCAAATGTAGCATTACCCTTAATCTTTAAGAAATTACCCTTCTTGATAACACCTGAAAGCTCCGGTACCTGCTCATTTTTTGCAAATACCTTTACTGTAATTGTGTCTGTAAAATCTGTCACGTTGAACATAATAATAGTTCTTTCGTTACGAATTTCACGCATTTCAACATTACGGACCATACCAGAGATAATAACATCTCCGATTGCCGTATCTATCTGTTCAATCGGTGTTACATCACCGTCAAAATCTCTTCCATATAAAACATCTTCGTTAGCAGGCTTTCTGTTGTATGTCTTAAGCTCTTCCCTGCCCCTGTTATCGCTTGCAAAAAATGCTGCTCTAGCCGCCTTCTGCTTGGCTGCTGTCTCAGCTTTCTTTGCTGCCTTCTGTTCAGAAGTAAGCTTCTTATCATCTCTGCCGTCAGAATTATCCTCTGCTGCCGCCATCATATTATTCTCAATTTCTTTGACACGAAGATTAATCCTGTATGCATTTTCTCTCTCGTACTGGCTTTCCTTCTTCTTGGCATACTGATACTCAACATCTATCTCAAACCCGAATCTGTTCAGGAATATTTTCTTGAAATAATCTGTCAGTGTATCAGCATACTGATGTGCAAGGAAACTGTCCTCAATCGTGAATACAAGCATATCCTCTTTCTCAAACTCCCACTGGGAATTCTTTAAAAGATTATATTCAAGTGTCCAGTATTTCTCCAGCTCTGCAAGGATACTGTCATAATATATATCCATTACGGTCTGTGGCGTATACTGTGCTGACAAAACATATCTGTCGATAATCCGCACGTCCATGTTGGATATACGGAATATCTGTTTCTTTAATGCATCCTCAACCTTGAATATTATTGGTTTTTCTATTACCCTGTCACTCTTTATATAAACGCGTGCCAGAGAATTGGTCGATGTTTTCGAGACTTTAGTTACTTCAACATTCTCAAAATACACCGCCAGATCCTCTGGCAGCTTCAGCGTCTTAAACACTTCAAAAAATCTGTACATATGTATCACTCATTCCAATTATCAAGTTCATACCTGAGTGTATCAAGAAGTTCCTCTTCTGGAACCTTCTTAATAATCTCTCCATGTTTAATAAGTACTCCGCAGCCGTCACCGCCTGCAATTCCAAGATCAGCTTCCTTTGCTTCTCCCGGTCCGTTAACTACACATCCCATTACAGCAAGCTTCAAGTCAAGGTCATACCCTGAAACCATTTTCTCAACCTTTCCTGCAAGGTCTATAAGATTAATTCTTGTTCTTCCGCATGTAGGGCATGAAACAACCTCTATTCCGCCTTTTCTTAAGCCAAGAGTCTTAAGTATCAGTTTCGCAGCCTCTATTTCCCTTACAGGATCATCTGTAAGAGAAACTCTTATTGTGTCGCCAATTCCCTGATTCAGTATAAGACCAAGTCCGATTGATGACTTAATGCTTCCTGAGAATATTGTTCCAGACTCAGTAATTCCAACATGAAGCGGATGATTAGTCTGTTTTGCAATAAGCTCATGTGCTTTAACACACATCATTACATCAGAAGATTTGATGCTGACAACAAGATTATCATAACCTAAGTCTTCAATAATCTTAACCTTGTCAAGTGCGCTCTCAACGATTCCCTCTGCTGTTACTCCACCATATTTCTCAATAAGGTCTTTCTCAAGTGAACCGCTGTTGACACCAACCCTGATTGGTATATTTCTTTCCCTTGCAACATCAACAACAGCCTTTATCTTGTCTGTTCCGCCGATATTGCCCGGATTAATTCTAATCTTGTCAGCCCCATTCTCCATTGCCATAATAGCCATCTTGTAATCAAAATGTATATCTGCAACGAGAGGTATCTCTATCTGCTTCTTTATCTCTTTGATTGCAAGTGCAGCTTCCTTAGTTGGAACTGTGCATCTGATGATTTCACAACCAGCTTTGGTAAGCTCCTTAATCTGCGCTACTGTTGCAGCAACATCTTCTGTATGTGTATTAGTCATTGACTGGATAAGAATAGGATTGCCACCACCTATAACACATTTTCCTATCTTAACAACTTTAGTATTATCTCTGTACATAACCCCTGTGTCCTTTCTGTATTAGAACAATGCCATTATATCTTTAAACAATACAACAACCATAAGTATGACAAGAAGTATCATACCTATGAAATTAACAATTCCCTCATGCTCTCTCTTAACCGGCTTGCCTCTTAATGCCTCTATTATAAGGAATACAAGTCTGCCTCCGTCAAGTGCCGGAATTGGCAGCAGATTCATTACTCCTAAGTTGGCACTGATAAGTGCTGCAAGATTCATAAGATTAAGGAATACATAAAATGCACCATCTGCCTTACTTTCTTCAACAATCTCACTCATTGTGCTGACAGTTCCAACTGGTCCTAACAATGAATCAAACCCAATCTTTCCTGTAAATAACATTCCAAGACTCTGAATTACAGTCTTGACACTGTATCCGACTTCCTCCACTGAATACTTAAGCGTACCAATAGGAGAAGTCTTTACCCTGTCTCCATATACAACAAAGCCTGTATCATAGCTTTCAACTTCAACCATCTTAGGCTCAACTGTCACATCAACATTTTTTCCATCTCTTGCAACCGTGAATGTGACACTGCTTCCACCACTTGATGTAATGGCTTCTGTCACACTGGAACTGTTCTCCATTGCAGTCCCATCAACTGCTTTGATAACATCATTAGCTTTAAGTCCCGCCTTTTCAGCTGGAGAATCCTTGGTAACTGAACTTATGAGACAATTCTCATTCATCATAATTCCAACCTGATACTTCTGCTGCTTAATATGCTGCGGAGTAACAGTTGTTGTCATCTTTTCACCGTCTCTTGTAAATGTTATGTTAAGAGTCTTATCTGCATTATAAGCCCTGTAGAAATAAAAATCCCTGTAAAATGTTACCTTATGTCCATTAACCTTAGTTATGACATCACCTTCCTGAAGCCCTGCTTCTGTGGCTGGCGAATTATCTTTAACAACGTCAATGTCACATGGATCATAGCCAAGACTCCCGACAATAACTACTGCACACACGAAAGCAAGAAGGAAATTAAATACCGGACCTGCTGCTATAACAGCAATTCTTGCCCAGACTGATTTACTTGCAAATGACTTTTCCATGTCATAACCATTTTCAATAGCAAGCTTCCTTTTCTTAGCTTCCTTCTCTTCATCCGTAAGCTCTTCGTCATCATCTTCTTCTGACTGTATAACACTCATCTCAAGAAACTCATCACCAAGCATCGTACATGCACCACCAAAAGGAAGTGCTTTAATACAATATTCCGTCTCACCTTTTCTGAAATGTATCAGCTTCGGTCCGAATCCGATTGAGAATTCAACTACAGTTATGCCATTAGCCTTAGCTATTATAAAATGTCCGAATTCATGGACAATAACAATTATACTAAGTACAAGAATCGCCAGAATAACATTAAGAACCAACTCCTACCACCTGCTTTCTATCATGTCTGTTACTATCTTCTGTGTAGAGAGAATCTGCTCTACTGTTGGATTATTGATATAATCCACTTCATTCATGGCGTATTCTATAATATCCGGAATATCCAGATATTTTATCTTTCTGTCTAAAAATCTTGCTACAGCTACTTCGTTAGCTGCATTAAGTGCAGTCGGGATATTTCCCCCGCGTGCTGCAGCCTCGTAAGCAAGCTTAAGTCCCTTGAAAGTCTCCATATCCGGCTTTTCAAATGTAATCTTAGCCAGTTCATAGAAATCAAGTCTTTCTGTATTAAGCTCTCTTCTTTCAGGATAATAAAGAGCATACTGTATAGGAAGTCTCATATCAGGACTTCCAAGCTGTGCCATAACAGCTCCATCCTTGAATTCAACCATTGAATGGATTATGCTCTGTGGCTGGACTATAACCTGAACCTTCTCGGCAGGTACTCCAAAAAGCCACTGTGCCTCCATCACCTCAAGCCCTTTATTAACCATAGTAGAAGAATCTATTGTTATCTTGCGTCCCATAGCCCAGTTAGGATGCTTAAGTGCATCCTCTAACTGTACATTTTCAAGGTCAGCTCTTTTCTTTCCTCTGAATGGACCACCAGAAGCTGTAAGAAGAATCTTCTCTATCTCACCACGGTTCTCACCGTTAAGGCACTGGAATATTGCTGAATGTTCGCTGTCAACAGGATATATATTAACATTATTGTCCTTAGCAAGCTTCATTATAATATGTCCTGCTGTTACAAGTGTCTCCTTATTGGCAAGTGCAATATCCTTATGTGCTTCAATTGCTTTAATCGTTGGAACAATGCCCATCATTCCAACAACGGCCGTAAGAACAATATCAGCTTCTTTATGTGTTGCTGCTTCTATAAGTCCCTCATCACCATACACTATCTTTACATCAATATCTGAAAGCAGAAGCTTTAACTCGCCCGCAAGCTTTTCAGTTCCAATACATACCAAAGATGGTCTGAATTCCCTTACCTGTTCTGCTAATTCTTTCACTCTTTTTCCTGTTGCAAGTGCAACAACCTTTATATCTTTATTTCTTCTAATAACATCTAAAGTCTGAGTTCCTATTGAACCAGTCGAACCTAGAACTGATATTCCTCTCATTATCTACACCCTTTCCTAATCTATACTATAGTAACTTTAAAGTCCTATACTGTTAAGCAGTATTATCGCCCAGTATACAACCGGTGCTGTGAATATTACGCTGTCAAATCTATCCATAATTCCACCATGTCCCGGAATTAATGTACCATAATCTTTAACATTATAATTTCTCTTAATTGCAGATGCCGCCAAGTCACCAACTATTGACAATAACGCCCCTGCAAGGCTTGCTACTGCAAATGCCACAGACGAATTATCAATAACACCTGCCATTTTAGAACTTACTAAAGCTCCGTATACCGCACCGAGTATTGTTGCACCAATCACTCCGCCTATTGCACCTTCAACCGACTTCTTAGGTGATAACACAGGTGCCATTTTGTGCTTTCCTATGCACACTCCTGTGAAATAAGCAAATGTATCATTTCCCCACGAAGCAATAAATATAAGCCACACAATAAATATTCCATTATCTGACATTCTTGTTTCATATATATAAGCTATCATCACGGTTACATATATGATTCCAAAGAATGCCCACATAACATTTTCCGCCTTATACTTTGGAAACGTGAATACATACACGCTCATCATAACAAGAAATGTTACTACAAGAATTAGCGTAGTATATCTATGCTCTGCTATGTTAAGGCTTATAAAATATGCTATTGTTGCCGCATATGCACATATTCCCAATGGTGTCTTTTGAAGATTGGTGACCCTTAACAATTCAAAATTACCTATAAGTGCTACCATAAGACATACCGCATATAACAGCCAGCCACCAAAATACAATGATGGAACGGCAATTGCCACAAGGCATATTCCGCTTATTATCCTCTTTAACAAATTCTATTCCTCCTTAACTCCGCCATATCTTCTGTCTCTTTTATTATATTTCTCACAAGCCTTAATAAGTTCTTCCCTGTTAAAATCCGGCCAGAATACATCTGTAAAGTAGAATTCTGTATATGCAAGCTGCCATGGAAGATAATTAGAAAGTCTTTGCTCGCCACTAGTTCTTATCAAAAGATCCGGGTCAGGAATATCCTTTGTGTCAAGATTAGCATTTATCATAGCCTCATCTATAGCCTCTGGTGCAATCTTTCCCTCTTTAACATCCTGTGCAATCTTCTGGACGGCTCTTACAATCTCATCTCTGCCACCATAATTGATTGCTATTGTGAAATTGAGTCCTGTATTATTCTTAGTCTTTTCTTCAAGATTATTAATACTCTCAACTATATCATCACTTAATTCTTCCCTGCGTCCTATAACACGGCACCTTACATTGTTCTTCATAGACTTCTTGACACAATCTTTAAGATACTTTCTTAAAATGCTCATAAGAGTGCCTACTTCTTCTTCTGAACGCTTCCAGTTCTCTGTTGAAAAAGCATATACTGTAAAATATTGTATGCCAAGGTCATCTGCAACATACAACATATCTTCTACAACTTTACTTCCCTGCATATGTCCATATGTTCTTGGCATATGCTTCTTTTTAGCCCAGCGTCCATTACCATCAAGTATGACAGCAACATGAGCAGGTATCTTAAGCCCTAATTCCTCATTATATTTATCCATACATTACCCCACAGTCAATATTTTATAGTTTCATATATCGGTATCCTTATAACTTCATATTTAGATACATTTATCATTTCATATATTATTATATTTTTATATGCCAGATAGCATCATTATATTAATGTATATATAATATTATCCATATAACTTATTAGGAGGCTGTTGCTATAAACCAACAGCCTCCCCATATATTATTCATTATACTGTAAGTATCTCAGAAGTCTTTTCTTCTATTGCCTTATCTATTAAAGCTATATATTTATCTGTAAGCTTCTGAACATCATCTTCAAGATTCTTAGCTTCATCATCTGAAAGCTCTCCTGCCTTGTTCTCTTTCTTAACAGTATCATTAGCATCTCTTCTTACATTTCTTATGGCAACCTTAGCATTGTCACCCTTCTTCTTTACGTCCTTAGCAAGTTCTTTACGTCTTTCCTCTGTAAGTTCAGGGAATATAAGTCTTATTACCTTACCATCATTATTAGGTGTAAGTCCAAGGTCTGATACAAGAATAGCCTTTTCAATATCTTTAATAAGGCTTGCTTCCCAAGGCTGAATCTGAATCATTCTTGCTTCTGGAACAGAGATATTAGCCACCTGCTGAAGTGAAGTAGGTGTTCCATAATAATCAACCTTAATTTTATCTAATATATGTGGGTTAGCTCTTCCTGCTCTTATTGTTGTGTAGTCCTCTTTTAATGAGTCTACTGATTTCTTCATTTTATCTTCGTATTCTTTAATGTCACTCATTATATTTCTCTCTTTCTTAATATCTTTTATTATATAACTGAATATTACAATAAATCGGCAAATTAATCAACAGTTACAATTGTTCCATTAAATTTACCTGAAAGTGCATTAACAATGCTGTCTTTCTCATTAAGTCCAAATACCATAAGCGGCATCTTATTCTCCATACACATAACAGAAGCCGTCATATCAATTACGCCAAGATGCTTATCAACAACATCTGTAATGGATATTTTATCATACTTCTTAGCTTTTGGATTGATCTTAGGGTCGCTGTCATATACGCCATCAATTGCCTTAGCTAAAAGTATAGCATCTGCATCTAATTCAATGGCTCTAAGCACTATACCTGTATCTGTTGAGAAATATGGATGTCCTGTTCCACCTGCAAAGAATACAACCATCCCCTTTTCAAAATACTTATTAGCTCTATCCTTAGA
>ENA-OOQG01000668-OOQG01000668.1-human-gut-metagenome-genome-assembly--contig:-NODE-668-length-11127-cov-2.959447_pt1 | contig 11127 bp, 8 predicted proteins | sample MGYA00241085_ERZ501155 | MGnify/ENA primary metagenome ERZ501155 (study PRJEB25962, sample SAMEA2042438) | human gut metagenome | biome: human gut; feature: human-associated habitat; material: faeces...
CACAATTAATATTGGACCGCCTTTTTTTGATAATATAATCTGGAGGTTTTATGGAGAATTTAAATATTAATTATGACAAGACAGTGAGTAATGCAACTGTCAGTATGATATCAGCAGGCGCAATACTTGTTATATCTGTTCTGATAGTTCTTCTTGTGTTGGTAATTAAGAGATGGAAGGGAAGATTTATACCTTTGGCATTAGGTGTTCTTTCGTATGTTGTATTTGGGTTTATGTTTTCACAGCTTTTGATGAGTGTTCTTTCGCTTATACCTAATGTTGATCAGTCATTTACGTATAATACCAATGCATATGTGGTTATATATAATATTCTGCTTGCAGCAGGGTTTGGTATTGCAAGATGGTTTACGGCAAAGATGATGACTGACAGATATAACAGAACAGGGGACGTGCTTATGGCAGGAACGGGTCTTGCAATTGGAGATACCGTTATTACTTATGCATTGTCAATGTTTACATTTTTTGTATATGCACAGGCAATATCAGCTAATGGATTAGAAAAATTCATCTCGGATATGTTTAACAGCGGAATGGCTGAGAGTGATGTAATTACATTATATACTTCAAATGTATCACAGCTGATTGATTCGCCTGCGATTTTGTGGTTTTTAATGGCTGTATCTGCGGTTCTTGATATTGCACTTAATATAATGCTGTTTATGGTTGTATATGGCGTAGTAAAGAAACAGGTTAATTATATGTATGCATATTATGCGATAATTGCACAGTTTGTTTCTAATATAATGTTCCAGTTATATAATGCATTTTCACTTACTAATATTATTGTTTTGTTTATTGTTAAGCTTGTGATTGTGGGAGGAATAGCTTTATTTATCAAGCAATTCATTATGAAGGAGATAAAATACTCAAATGACTGATGTGAAAAAAGGACTAACAGCAGATGAAGTAGAGCAGTTAACAAATGATGGCATGGTCAATGTGTCAGTTGGAAAACAATCCAAGACCATTGGCCAGATTGTTGCGGGCAATGTATTTACATATTTCAACCTGATATTTGCTGTATTTGCTGTTCTTCTGGCTTTTGTGAGGTCATATAATAATATGACATTTCTTCCAGTAATTATTTCTAATATGTTTATTGGAATAATTCAGGAGATAAGAGCTAAGAAGGTTCTTGATAAACTTACGGTGGTTAATGCACCTAAGACATCGGTTATAAGAGATGGACAATTACATACTGTAGCTTCGGAGACTCTGGTTAAGGGAGATTTGTGCGTATTTTCAGCTGGAAACCAGCTGAGTGCAGATGCAATTCTTGTTGATGGGTTTGTTCGTGTCAATGAATCATTAGTTACTGGTGAGTCTGACGAGGTTGTCAAGAATGCCGGGGATATATTACTCTCCGGCAGTTTTATTGTGTCAGGAGAATGTAAGGCTGTGCTTACAAATGTCGGTCTTGACGCATATGCAGCAAAGCTTGCAATAGAAGCAAAGGCAGGACGAAAGAAACACAAAACAGATATGATGCAATCTCTTGATAAGCTTGTTAAGACAATCGGTGTCCTTATAATACCTATAGGAGCAGGACTGTTTTTACAGAGCAGATTTGCAGTCGGGGGCTCAATAAAGAGCAGTATAGATTCAATGGTAGCCTCACTTGTCGGAATGATTCCAGAAGGGCTGTATCTGCTTGCAAGTGTTGCACTGGTTGTCAGTGTTATGAGACTTGGAAAGAAGAATGTTATTGTACATGAGATGAACTGTGTAGAAACACTGGCGAGAGTTAATGTATTGTGTGTTGATAAAACCGGAACAATAACCAGACCAGATATGTCAGTTACCCATGTTGAAATATTGGATTACACAGATGGTTACGGAAAGCATACTGATTACCATGAAACAGAGAGAATTATAAAAAATGTAGTGGCAGCAATCAGTTCTGACAATGCAACAATGGAAGCAATACATTCGTATTATGGAATTGAAGAAGAATGTGAATGTGACCAGGTATTTCCATTTTCTTCTCAGAATAAATACAGTGGTGCAAGATATGGAAAAGATGTATATCTGTTAGGCGCACCTGAATATCTGCTTCTTGATTCATATCCTGATTATAGGAATATTATTGATAAGTATTCATGCAATGGAGAGAGAATTGTCGTGTTTGGGCTGGCAAATGAGCAGATAACAGGAGAGGCTGTCACAAAGGCGATAACTCCTATGGCTTTTATAATACTTGAGAATGAGATAAGAGAAACGGCAAAAGAAACATTTGAATATTTTAAAAAGCAGGGGGTCGCAATTAAAGTTATATCTGGAGATAATCCGCTGACTGCATCAAAGGTTGCAATACGGGCAGGGATAGATGATGCCACATATTACATAGATGCGACGACGCTTAAGACAGATAAGGATATAGCAGATGCGGTTCAGAAATATACTGTTTTTGGAAGAGTTATTCCGGAGCAGAAGAAAAAGATTATAGAAGCATTTAAGATGGCAGGCAATGTTGTCGCAATGACAGGTGACGGGGTCAATGATGTACTTGCATTAAAATGTGCTGACTGTAGTGTTGCAATGGCATCAGGAAGTGAGGCTGCCAGCAATGCAGCACAGATAGTTCTTCTGGACTCTGATTTTTCAAAGATGCCGGATGTTGTTGGAGAAGGAAGAAGGGTTGTCAATAATATTAAGCGTTCAGCATCGCTGTTTCTTGCAAAGAATATATTCTCAATGCTGCTTACGATATTTACACTTATATCAGTTAATCTGTATCCTTTATATCCGACCCAGTTATCATTCTTAGGAATATTTACAATAGGTGTACCGGCTTTCTTTCTGGCATTACAGCCTAATAAGAGTCTTATAAAGGGTGATTTCCTGCTAAATGTAGTACTAAAGGCGTTGCCTACAGGTCTGACGGATTTTATTGTAGTTACGATTATAACAATATATGGCAATTGCACAGGTGCACCACATGAGCAGACAGCGACTGCAGCAACACTTGTGCTTCTTACCGTGGGCATGGCAGCACTGGTAAGAGTATGTAAGCCATTCGATATAATAAGAGTATGTGTATGCGTTGCAATGGCATGCGGAATTGTATTTTCAATGATATTTTTACGCTCATTATTTGCAATGGTTGTATTAAAGGGGCTGGCACTTAATCTTACTGTTATGATGATGGTTCTGTCGCTGCCTCTGTACAGATATGTATGCAGGATGACGGCATGGCTGATAGATTTCTTTGAGAACCATAACCGTCATTTCAGACACCTGCTTAAAGGCTGATATATTAAAAATGTATTACTGCTTATTTAGAGCTTTTTCAGAGAATTCAGTTGTTACAAGGCTGCTGTAAGGAACTGGAGATTTAAGCTCACCAGCCTGCGTAAGAATGTCCTGTAAAAGATTAAAACTGTCTTCGGTGAATACAGTAGAGGTTTTCCATGTATCCTGTGATTTATATCTTTCAACAATTGCGGTTATTGTTGCAATATCGGTTTCTTTAAACTGAGGTGCAATGATGGCCGCAATTTCTGCTGATGAATGTGTATTGACATAATCAAGCCCCTTCTGTGTAGCGTTAGTGAATTTCTGGATTACATCAGGATTTTTCTTGATATAGCTTTTCTTTGCACAATATGCTGTGTAAGGAACATAGCCGCTTTCTACACCGAGCGAGGCGATAACGTGGCCTTCACCCTGCTGTTCAAGTAAAGTTGCAGAAGGCTCAAATTCAACTGTGTAATCACCTATTCCAGATGTGAATGCGGCAGAAGTTGAACCAAAATCAACATTCTGAAGGATTTCAAGGTCTGTTTCAGGGTTAATATTATTCTTTTTCAGAATATATTCAAATAACATCTGGGGCATACCGCCGGCTCTGCCGCCGATAACAGTTTTTCCTTTAAGTTCAGACCATTCAAAATTATCATTGGCTTCCCTTCCGACAAGGAAATTGCCGGCACGCTGTGTAAGTCCGGCAAAGTTGACAGCATAGTCATCAGAGCCTTCGGCATATACATAGATTGATGATTCAGAACCCATGAATCCAATATCTGCATCACCGGATATTAAGGCTGTCATTACTTTGTCAGCACCAAAACCATTAGTTACGGTAAGCTCAAGCCCTTCGTCGGCAAAATATCCATTCTCAATGGCGACATATTGTGGTGCATAGAATATAGAGTGTGTAACTTCGCAGAGAGTGATTTTTTTAACAGAATTGTCTGTTTTTTCTTTGTTGCAGGCTGTCATTGGAAATGTTGTGACCAGTATGATGGTCATAATAATAAATAATGATATATATTTGCTGAAATTCTTCAATGAAATTCTCCGTTGTAGCTGCTTTTATTGTTATAGTATTATTTTTCTGTAATTTTGTTCCACAAAAGTAATAAAAAGATTGTCATTTAATGAGAAATTATGGTATCATAATAGAAAATTACAGTGTAGATAATTTAATATCTGTATATGGAGGCGCGTTATGTTTAGAAAGAATAAAACAACAGCTAAAGCAGCGTCAGGTAATGATTTGAATACATTGCTTGATGTATTTGATAAGATAATATCTGGTGAGATATCGCATACAGGTGAATCACCGGCTGATATAACACTTTTTGAAAATCCTGAGGTTGCCAATAAGTTTAATGAAGTTGTTGAGACTTATAAGAGATTCAATAATAATTTCGTAATGAGACTTAATGAGGCTATGGAGTCAATTGGCGATAATTCATATGTAAAGAATATGATGGATGAGGTGCAGTCACAGGCTCAGGCTATTGGTGCTATGGGAGAGTCAGGACATAATCTTGAAGAATCTATCAACCATATTAATGTTGCCATGGCTGATATTAAGGACAATACTCATGAGATGCTTGCTGCTACACAGAACAGTACAGCTAATATGAATGAGAGCATTAAGGTTGTTAATGAGTCATCAGAAAAGATTTCGGATATTAACAGACAGGTACAGGAATTTCAGGACAAGATTCATAAGATTGGAGAGATTGTTGATATTGTGAAGAAGGTTGCAAGCCAGAGTAATCTGTTAGCTCTCAATGCTTCTATTGAGGCTGCAAGAGCAGGAGAGGCAGGAAAAGGTTTTGCAGTTGTTGCTGATCAGGTAAGACAGTTATCAAGCAGTACATCAGAATCTGCTGATGATATTGTTAATTATGTAAGGGAACTCAATGATGATATTGGAAGATTGGCAGTATCCATGGATGATACAACTGTTAAGCTTTCAGAAGGTAATTCAAAGGTTGAAGAATCACTTTCAGATATTGAAAGAATGAATAACCAGATGGTTGCAATTAATGATGCTGTTAACGGAATATTCGCAGATATTGATACACAGTCATCTATTACGACAGAATTTGCCAAGCAGGTAGACAGTATTGCGGCAAGCTATGATAAGTTATCTGATAACTGTATGGCTACAGGTACTCATATCTATAAGATTGGCAGATATATTGATACTGCAAGAAGTGATATGTTCAGGTCATTCTCTAATGTTACAACACAGGATATGATAAGAATATTCCAGATTGACCACTTTATCCTTATGTGGAGAGTATATAATAATGCTGTTGGATTTGAAACTCTTAAGGTTACACAGCTTAATAATCCAGATAGCTGCAAGCTGGGTAAGTGGATGAAAGCACAGACAGATACGCGTATTACAGGAAGCAGACAGTTTAAGGATCTTGATGCGGCACACAGACAGATTCATAAATATGCTGTTGATTCTTGGAACGCCAAGGAGTCTGGTAATGTAGAACTTGCACTTGAATACTTCCAGAAGTGCTATGATGCATTTGGTGTATATAGTAATAAGATAGAAGAGTTCAAGAGCTATATGAGAACAATTGGTTATACTGATGAAACTGAAAAAGTGACTTTCAGAAAGTAATTAAAGTGAATGGTCTCCTATGGTGAAGCATAGGAGACTTATTTTAATGTAAGAAGGAATAGAGTGGTTTAGATAATTATAAGGAGATAGCAAACAGAGTATGGAAGAATATAAAGAAAAAGCAAAGGAAATTATGGTTATAGGCCATAAAAATCCTGACACAGATTCAATATGTTCGGCAATATGTTATGCTGATTTAAAGAATAAGATAACCGGAACAGATAATTATGTGCCTAAGCGGGCGGGACATCTTAATGAGGAAACTCATTTTGTACTGAACAGATTCGGTGTAGAGGCTCCGGAATATATTAAAGATGTACGTCCACAGGTAATGAATATAGAGATAAGGCATACAGAGGGAATAGACAGAGAGATTTCGGTGCGCAATGCATGGAAATTGATGGATTCGCTTAATGTTGTAACACTTCCTATTACAGAAGGCAGAAAACTTACAGGTCTTGTTTCAATTGATGACATTGCCAAATCGTATTTTGAAACATTTGATAACAGAGTATTGTCAAATGCTAAGACAAGTTTTGCTAATATTGTTGAAACACTTGGGGGAAGAGTAATTACAGGTGATGAAAGCGAGATATTTGACAAAGGAAAGATGCTTATTGCAGCGGCTAACCCTGATATGATGGAGAGCATGATTGATGAGGGAGATATTGTAATTCTTGGTAACAGATACGAATCACAGCTCTGTGCAATAGAGATGGAGGCAAAATGTCTTATAATATGTGAGGGGGCAAAGGTATCCAATACAATTGCCAAGGTTGCAAAGAGCCATAACTGTATTATTATTGAAACTGATTATGATACATATACTGTTGCAAGGCTTATGAATCAGGCAATTCCGGTTGGATTCTTTATGACACCAAGAGACAGAATTGTATGTTTCAAGACAACAGATTATGTTGAAGATATTCAGGAGATTATGACTAAGAAAAGGTTCAGGGATTTCCCTATAGAGGATGAAAACGGTAATTATGTAGGAACTATTTCAAGAAGAAATCTCCTTCGTTCAGGCAGGAAGAAGGTTATTCTTGTTGATCACAATGAGAAGAATCAGGCAGTCAATGGAATTGAAGATACAGAGATTCTTGAGATAATTGACCATCACAGATTAGGACCTATACAGACAATCACCCCTGTATTTTTCAGAAACCAGCCTCTTGGCTGTACGGGAACAATTATTTATAAGATGTATCAGGAGGCAGGAATTAATATAGAACCTGTTATAGCCGGGCTGATGTGTTCGGCAATTATATCGGATACATTAATATTCAAATCTCCAACATGCACACCTGATGATATAGAAGCGGCAATGGAGCTTGCTGATATTGCAGGAATTGACCCTGAAGTGTACGGAAGACAAATGTTTGGAGCTGGAAGTAATCTTGATGAAAAGACAGACAGAGAAATATTCTATCAGGATTTTAAGAAGTTCGCAATTAATGATGTTACCGTAGGTGTGGGGCAGGTTAATGCAATGGGACCTGAGGATATAGAGAAGATAAAAGCAAAGGAAGTGCCGTTTATAGATACAGTAACAGGTGATGGTGGGCTTGATGTAGTATATTTTCTTATGACAGACATATCAACGGAATGCTCCTATGTACTGTGTTCAGGTAAAAATGCGGATACAATAATGTCACAGGCATTTGGAGTTGACAAACAGCAGGATACATATATACTAAAGAATGTTGTTTCAAGAAAGAAACAGTTCCTCCCGGCCATTATGGAAGCTATGGAGCAGTAGAGAAAATGGAGAATAGTGATGAAGGCATTACGAAAAGATGATCCCTGCTGGTGTAACAGTGGGAAAAAATATTGTGACTGTCACATGGAATTTGATAGAAAATTAGATAATTTCAAGAGAAAGTTTCATAAGGTACCACCAAGAAATATTATTAAGAATGAAGAACAGCTTGCAGGAATGAGAGAAAGCAGCAAGATTAATATTGCTGTGCTAGATTATGTTGCAGAGAATATTCATGCAGGAATGACAACTCAGGATATAGATGATTTGGTATACCAGAAAACAACCGAGATGGGTGGAATACCTGCACCACTTAATTACGAAGGATTTCCAAAGAGTGTGTGTACTTCAATTAATGAGCAGGTATGTCATGGAATACCATCTAAGAATATCCAGCTTCTTGATGGTGATATAATTAATGTTGACTGTTCAACGATATTAAACGGATATTTTTCGGATTCATCAAGAATGTTCTGTATAGGTAATGTTGCACCAGAACATAAGAAGCTGGTGGATGTTGCAAAAGAATGTGTTGAGTTAGGTCTTGCACAGGTTAAGCCATGGGGACATCTTGGAGATGTTGCGGCGGCAATAAATGAACATGCAAAGGCTAATGGATATTCAGTAGTAAGAGAAGTTGGTGGACATGGAATAGGTCTTGAATTTCACGAAACCCCATTTGTAAGTTATGTAATTAAGAAGGGAACAGGAATGGTCATGGCACCAGGCATGGTATTCACAATTGAGCCAATGATAAATGCGGGACTTCCAGACATATATATAGACGAGGGCAACAACTGGACAATATATACGGATGATGATTCGTACTCAGCACAGTGGGAAATAATGGTTCACGTTACTGATGATGGATATGAGGTTATGACATACTAATTAAGAATATATAATTATTATTTGATACAAATTATTATTGGATATAGAAGCTATCTGATGTGGAAGAATTCGTATGGTTCACACGCAGCTTGTATAGACAGGAAATATAAGGAAGATACAGGAGAGCGTACACCTGCCAGACAGCTTTATATATTAATAAAGGGGCTGTCCAAAAAGTCGGATAGCCCCTTTTGCTATTGTTTATTTCGGTAAAAAGTAGTATCTTACCGTTGCAAAAAAACAAACATTATAGCAATGGCTAAGATAGTATTTAAAGAGTTAACATCCAACCAAAATGTACTTTTTCCGGTTAGTTTATCGGAAAAGATAGCTCCCAATCATCCCGTTCGTGTTGTAAACAGTGTTGTAGACGCCTTGGATATTGGCTGTCTGCTCCGGGCATATAAAGGAGGCGGCACCAGCAGCTACCATCCCCGTATGATGCTCAAAGTTCTGTTTTATGCCTACCTGAACAATATCTATTCCTGTCGCAAAATAGAAAAAGCCTTGCAGGAAAATATTTACTTCATGTGGTTGTCCGGTAATAGTACTCCCGATTTCCGCACGATCAATGATTTCCGTGGCAAACGTTTAAAAGAACATATAAAATCGTTGTTTTCAGCCATTGTTCTACTGCTACAGGAATCCGGCTATGTCAGTTTGGATGTACAGTATATCGATGGCACCAAAGTGGAATCGGCATCCAACCGCTACACTTTTGTCTGGCGTGGCAGTGTGGAAAAGAACAAGGCAAAACTGGAGTCGAAAATACAGTCAATCCTTAGTGAGGTAGACAAACATATCGAACAGGATAAACAGGAAAGGACACCGGATACTTTACCGGATATGGACTCCTGTGGTTTGCGGGAAAAAGTGAGCGCTCTAAACAAACGGCTCTCGGGGATGAACAAAGCCGAGCAGAAACAAATCAAAAAGCTACAGGAAGAATATCTGCCCCGCCTTGCCAAATACGAATCACAATTAGATAAATTAGAGGATCGTAATTCTTTCAGTAAGACAGATGAGGATGCAACCTTCATGCGCATGAAAGAGGATCATATGAAAAACGGGCAATTGAAACCCGCCTATAACATACAGATTGCTACAGAGAATCAGTTTATTACCAATCTGGGGATTTACAGGCGAGCCGGAGATACAGGAACTTTAATTCCTTTTTTGAAAGATTTTAGAGAGACTTATCATAGGCAGTCCTCTATAGTAGTGGCCGATGCCGGTTACGGAAGCGAACAAAACTATGAGTTTATGGAGAATGCGGGTATAGAGGCTTTTGTCAAGTACAATTATTTCCACAAAGAGCAGAAGCGTGCCTGGAAGAAGGATGCTTTTGCTATACAGAACCTTTACTACAACCGGGAACGGGATTATTACGTATGCCCGATGGGACAACATATGGAATATACAGGTCAAAGGAAAAGTAAGTCCGATATGGGATATGTATCCGTACTGAAGCGTTATCAGGCCCAGAACTGTGAGGGTTGTCCGCTGAAATCTCAATGTCATAAATCAAAGACTAACCGGATCATAGAAGTTAACTATAACCTTAACAGGTACAAACAAGAAGCACGGGAAAAGCTCATGAGTGAGGAAGGTATTTATCACCGGGGCAGACGATGTATAGAACCGGAAGCTGTCTTTGCACAGATAAAGCATAACTCGGCGTGGAACCGATTCAGATTAAGAGGGCTGGAGAAGGTAAAAACAGAGTTTACCCTGGTTGCTATTGCACATAATTTAAGGAAACTGGCTAAAAAAGTCAGTTCTCTTTTATTTTTTACTTATTTCTGTAGGATTACTTCCCGAAGAGAGACAATTGAGAAGACCAAAGATGTTTTAAAAATAAAAATGGATAATAAACGGGCGGCATAACAAAAAAAGAAGGCATCCTTTTCAGACACCTTCTTTGCCTTATTGTCAGCCAATAATTCTTTTAGTTTCTTGGCAATGCTTCTTTCACTACCATTTGGCGGCCTACATATTCTGCTCCATTCAGTTTGTTGATTGCTTGTTGGGCTTCAGCAGCTTCGGGCATCTCTACGAAGGCAAAACCTTTTGATCTGTTTGTATTACGGTCCATAATCAGTTTTACTGATTCTACTGTTCCATACTCTTCCATTACTTGTCTCAAATCTGATTCCCTAACGTTGTAGCTAAGGTTTCCAATGTACATATTCATAAAATACAAAAATAAAAAATTAATAATTCAATAAAGGAGTCTTAGGAAGTTGTAGTCAGAAATGAAAATTCTCAATGTGGCTAATCGAGGAGAAACATAGTGAAACGTAGATCGTAATAAACCTCTTATTGTTTTGTTGATGCAAAGTAACGGCTTTTATTTGGTATATGCACTATACTTTATCATTTATCTGCCATATAATACCCTTTTTTGTGAAATAAGACCAAGACTTAACAATTGGAAGGGAACAGAAGGAGAGGATAAGACATAAAAAAAGTCTGGTGTGCTTGTATGCACGTCAGACTTTCAATTCTCTCGAGTGTTGTACTGAAATTATTCAGCTACAACAGCTGCGCTATCTACTGCTACAGTGTCAGCTGC
>ENA-OOQG01000673-OOQG01000673.1-human-gut-metagenome-genome-assembly--contig:-NODE-673-length-11070-cov-1.294054_pt1 | contig 11070 bp, 7 predicted proteins | sample MGYA00241085_ERZ501155 | MGnify/ENA primary metagenome ERZ501155 (study PRJEB25962, sample SAMEA2042438) | human gut metagenome | biome: human gut; feature: human-associated habitat; material: faeces...
TACATAGAAATAATTACAGAGAATAGCAAACTTATGATTTTGTAGAAGTTTCTAACAGGTCAGATGTGGTGCAAGTAGTGATGTTACCAGACGAGCCGGAAATGCTGTAGTTGTTTTCTGTGAGCATATGGGCAAGAGTTAAAACGACTATAGAAGCCATTCCAGCGTATAGTGGGCCATTTTTGCTATTAAGAATGTTGCTGACGGTTGTGATTGTTTCATAGGACATAGGACACTGCTCCTTTCAGATATGTTTGATTTTTTGATGGTCATTTTAAGTAAAATAGGCATTGCGAACGTTTGGTTGCACGATTATAATAACATTGAAGATGACCGCAATCAATGGACTATATATCTATAATGACCGCAAGGAGAAAACTGATGCCAAAAGGATTCGTAGAAACAGACCATGTAAATAAAGATGTGTTTATGCAGGTACTGAAGTTGAAGAAAACCAGCATACGCCGGTTAGATGAGGAATTAAGCATCGAGTGCTCAGATAAGACAATCCGCCGTTCTTTGAATAATGGCAAGATGCGTCGTCAGTATATCGAGCAGATTGCTAAATATTTGGATGTTGATTCAAGATTGCTAACAGGTGAACTTGTTGAAGGAGCATTTCACACAACGAACTCGGTGATACGAGAACTGTACCTGAATCCTTTGACACATATTGAAGATTTTCCATATTTTCGGGAAGAGCAAGAAAGACTGCAACGCGAAAAAATAGATGAAACATTGAAGAGAATACTGTCACTATTTGAAATTTCATATAAACAGTTTGAAGAAAAAGATTTCGAGGAACAATACTCTTTCCAACACGACCTTTTAGATGCAATTCTACCAGTCATTTATAAACACTTTAAGCAGGATGGATATGGCGATGCTGAGATGTATAATTGCCAAAGAATCATTTCAGAACTTGAAGATTATCACGATTTGGTAGAGAGCCGAGAATATGCAGATAATATACTTAGAAAGCATTTTGTTAAGTCAGTGCCAGATGGATATACAAAAACCGATATAGAAAAAATGACACCGGATGAATTGATTGAAATTGATGCATATCTTCAAATAAAAGGGAATGATGCCCGTTAAGGCATTTCTACATAGCAGTCATGCGCTTCGGTGCCTAGCTGCTAATTTTTTTGCGAAAGGAGCAGTATCGAATGAAGCTTGTATTAGCGGAAAAGCCCTCGGTTGCCATGAGTCTCTCGAAGGTGATCGGGGCAAATCAGCGCGGAGACGGTTATATGGAGGGCAATGGCTACCTTGTCAGCTGGTGTGTGGGGCATCTGGTGGAACTTTCCCAGCCGGAAGCCTATGATGAGAAGTATGCCAAGTGGAGGTATGATGATCTTCCGATTTTGCCGGAACATTGGCAGTATCAGGTGTCCGCCAGCACGAAAAAGCAGTTCGGAATCCTGAAAAAGCTCATGCAGCGGAAAGATGTGGAGAGTCTGATCTGTGCAACCGATGCAGGGCGTGAGGGAGAACTGATTTTCCGACTGGTTTACCATCAGTGCGGCTGCAAAAAGCCGGTGGAACGACTTTGGATTTCCTCGATGGAGGACAGTGCTATCCGGGAAGGCTTTCAGAAGCTCAGACCGGGAACAGAATATGATGCCTTATATGAGGCGGCTTTATGCCGGGAGCGTGCCGACTGGATTGTCGGAATCAACGCCACCCGGCTTTTTTCATGTCTGTATGGGCAGACCCTGAATGTGGGGCGCGTGATGACACCAACGCTTGCGATGGTGGTTATGCGAGATGCAGCAATCCGGGCGTTCAAGCCGGAGCCGTTCTACTCGGCAGAATTGAGATTCCGGGATTTTCAAGCGGGCGGTGAGCGGATGAAAGAAAAAGCAGAAGCAGAAAAACTGGTGGCAGAGTGCTGTCAGGCAGGTAGTGCCATCATTACCAAGGTGGAGCAGAAAGAAAAAGCAGAGAAGCCCCCGACCTTGTTTGATCTGACATCGCTTCAGAGAGAAGCAAACCGGCAGCTGGGATTCACTGCCCAGCAGACCCTGGATTACACGCAGGCTCTGTACGAGAAGAAACTAGTGACCTATCCCCGTACCGACAGCCGGTATCTGACGGATGATATGGCACCGCTGGTGCCGGAACTTGTTTCTGTGATCCAGCAGAGCTTTCAGATTCAGCCGGATGTATCGGCACCGGTGAATGCAGCGCAGGTCATCAATTCCAAGAAAGTCACCGATCACCATGCCATTATCCCTACAAAAACAGCGGCGGGTTATGACATTTCCTCGCTTCCCAGTGGAGAACAAGCGATTCTTACTCTGTTGGCGGTGCGGCTGATTTGTGCGGTAGGAACACCTTGCCACTATGCAGAAACCATAGTGGAAGCAGAATGCGCCGGTCAAAAGTTCCGCACGAAAGGCAAAACAGTCATGGATATGGGCTGGAGGCGATATGCAGAAAAGCCGGTTGAAGATGCTGAGAAGAATGCGGAGGCGGGTGAGCTTCCGGAGCTTTCGGAAGGCATGACACTGGAACTTGCCGGTGTCGATCTGAAAGAAGGCAAGACCAGCCCACCCAAGAGGTTTACCGAAGATCTTCTGCTTTCAGCGATGGAGAGTGCCAGCTCGGATGAATTTCCGGCTGGTGTAGAGCGAAAAGGCATCGGCACACCAGCTACCCGCGCTGCCATCATCGAAAAACTGGTACAGAAAGGCTTTATCGAGCGCAGGGGTGATAAGAAAACGAAATACCTTTGCTCTACGGACAAGGGAAATGCGCTGGTGACGGTGGTGCCGGAACAGATTCAGTCTCCATCCATGACGGCAGACTGGGAGGAAAAACTGCTGAAAATAGAACACGGCGAGTATGACAGCGATGCCTTTATGGGAGAAATCAGCAGCATGGTCAGCGGACTTGTAAAAACCTACGAGGCTGTGAAAGGTGCCAATGTCCTGATGCAGCCGGAATGCAAAGTCATTGGTTCCTGCCCCGCCTGCGGCAGTGATGTTTGTGAAACGGCAAATGGATGGTTTTGCAGGGATAAGAGCTGTAAATTTGCGCTCTGGAAGGAAAACAGGTTCTTTCAGACACTGGGAAAGCAGATGACAGAGGAACTGGCAAAGCAACTGGTAAATCAGGGAAAAGCACGGCTTACCCACTGCTATTCCAAGAAGTCTGGACGTTACTATGACACAACCGTTCATGTAGAGACTGGCGAGGACGGTGCAGCAGCATTTAAGCTGGAGTTTGGAGGTAAAAAATGAGCATGAAAATGATGAATGCAGCTTATCTGGTGGATAATGTCGCGTTGCTTTCCTTGCAGGAAAAGCAGGACGGCGTGGAATTCCATTGCTTTGATATGGACAGCAAGGTGCAGACCACCGAGGGACACATTGGCTGGGATGTGTTGGATAAACAGCCGTCTTCTACGCTGGAAGAAAGCGCAAGGGTGGTAGCACTTCAGAAGATTCCCCAGCTTGACGGTCTTGCCGTTGCGCCGGTAGCTCCGGAGATGCTGGAGCAGGTACGCGGCGGCAGAAAGGTTCTCTGGCAGATGAAAAAGGCTGATCCTGAGCTGGAGAATGCAAAAAATATCCGGTTTATCACCAGCAACTACGAGGATCGGTTCAAAATTCCGGATGGCAGTGCAGTGGAGATCGAGTATCCGAACCGGAAGTTCTCAGCTCGCTGCGAATATATGGACGAATATCATTTGCGCCTGGGGTATGATGTTTTGCACATCTGTCAGCTGGCAGAAATGCTGGAACGCGGCGGTGGTACATGCCGCCCGGAGCCGCTGATTACGGAAGAACGCAGTGCATGGGATTTGGGAAGCAAGGGCTTTCTTGCCATTCAGACCTGTGAGGACGGTTACGACTATACCTTATATCATAAGGACTTTACGGAAATTGACGGTGGACAGATCGACAACCCGGAAATCAGCATGAATGCAGCCAGAGACCAGATTCTTTCGGATTATGGGTTCGGTGGCCGCACCATGACGCGGATTGACTATGATGAACTTTGTGATCGTGCAGAGGAAGCGGAAATCAGCAGACGGGAATCTGTGCTGGGTAAACTCTCGGATTTGTCTTCCAGAACGGATACGCCGGTGAAAGCTGCCAAGGCGAAGGAGGCAGAGCGATGAAATACAAGCTTACGAAGGCAGAGCAGGAAACCGTCATCAATTTTGATAATGAACTGGATACCGCCAGCATTTATACCCATGACAGCCGCCTGATTAAGAAGCTCCGGGAACTGCGAAAACAGTATCCGGAGCAGTTTATTTTGGAGCACCGGGAGCATGGGTCGGTCACTTATACGATTCCGAAACGCTGTGTTGGTATCCGACCGCCGTACAGGGAACAGCAGCGGCAGGAAGCAAAGGAAAACGGCCTGCCGTTTATGGAGAAGGGAGAAATGAACGATGGCAAGAATTGAAAAATGGGATGAAGTGCATGGAAATCAGGCACCGGACGAAAGAATGATGGCATTTCTCGACAGCGCTACCGACCAGTATGCGATTTTGCAGCTTCGCCGCATCGAGGATACGGTATATGAACGCTTTTCGTCTATGCGCGAACTGGAACGGATGGGGCTGGAACCGGATATTGACCATTATGAAGTGGTTTATACGGCTCCGCTGCTTCCCTACAAGGATCAGAATACGATGTTGGAGGAACTGTATGCGAAATTCAATGTTTCCCGCCCTGATGATTTTACTGGGCATAGTCTTTCTGTGTCTGACATCGTGGCTTTACGGCAGAATGGTGTTGTAAGCTGTCACTATGTGGATTCCATCGGCTTCCAGGAGCTGCCCGGATTTTTGAAACCGGAGAATTACCTGAAAGCCGCAGAAATGGCAATGGAAGACGATTACGGCATGATTGACGGCGTAATCAATAACGGAAAGAAGGAAGAACCGGTGGAGAAAGCATCGGTTCTGGATCAGCTGAAGGAAAAGCAGGAGGCTGTGCCGCCTGCGCCGCCTCGCAGGTGCTGCGAAGAAAAGGAGTTATAAATGCGTTTTACGGATGACGAATGGATGCTCATGATGCTTTACAGCCCTGGCACACGGACAGGGCTGATTGCAGAGCTTCAGATGATGCAGAAAAGTCTGACCGGCAGAGATAGAAACCTGCGCAGGTGGACGGCCTCGCTGCTTGCAAAACTGGCAGAGATGACGGATGCAGAATATGAGGCACTGGATTTGTATCCGGACGAATAAAGGAGAGGAGGAAAAAATAGATGATGACGAAAACGGCTTATTATATGCAGATGGCGCAGGAAGCTGCGGCACAGATCACTGGTAGCAAAGAGCAGTGGACAGCGTTTCTGACCACATCCGCACGGCTTTATAAGTATCCTTTTGCGGAGCAGCTGATGATCTATAAGCAGAGACCAGAAGCGACGGCCTGTGCAGAGTACGATCTCTGGAATGATCGGATGAACCGCTATGTGAAGCGTGGCTCCAAGGGCATTGCTCTTTTGGACATGCGCGGCGAGCAGCCGAAACTGCGGTATGTATTTGATGTGGCAGATACCGGAGAACGGAAGAATTCCCGACCGGTACAGCTCTGGAAAATGAATGCGGAGCATGAGCAGCCAATCATTCGCGCACTGGATGCAGCATTTGATGTTCCTGCCGGTGCTGGGTCTCTGGAAAATCATATCATGGAAGCGGCAGAACGCCTTGCAAGGGATTACTGGGAGGAAAACCGCAGGCAGATCAGTGACATCGTTGCAGATTCCTATCTGGAAGGATATGATGAACTCAACATCGGAGCTTCCTTTAAGAGAGCTGCCGCTGTCAGCATCGCATATTCCGTCTTTACCCGGACGGTGGGCAATGCAGATGACTATTTTGAGCACGAGGATTTTCTGGACATCTTTGATTTTAATACGCAGGCTGCCGCCAATGTGCTGGGAACTTCGGTCAGCGAAATGTCCAGCCAGATCTTCCGGGAAATTGAACGCACGATCCGAACCTATGAAAGAGATAAGCAGGCAGAAAGGAGCCAAAACTATGATGGAGCTGAATTACACGAAGAACGGCGATTACCTGATTCCGGACATCCAGTTGTCGGTGCAGGAACAGAAGCCCCTGGGCAAGTACGGGAGGATGCGCAGAGCGTTTCTGCAGGAGAACAACACGCTGCTGTACAATCACCTGATCCTGACCGAGAAGCTGTACCCGCACCTGTGGGAGATTCAGGAGACCGCGACCGCACGGATGGAGCAGATGATGGCGGATCTTCTGAAAGCGAATCCGGCACCGGACAAGAAATCAAACCAGATGGCCTGGGTGCAGCACATGAACATGCTGAAAGCGCAGGCAGAGGAAGTCATTCTGACGGAACTTATCAACAGTTAAACTTCATGAGTCTGTTTCAGTCCGAAGCAGAGCAGATTCAGAAAATTGATGCGGCGGCAGAAAATGCAGCCAAAGAAGCGGAGAGCGAAAAGCCCTCCGCTTTTGTCATTTCTGAGGATGAAATCGACCGGATGCTGCGGACAGGCTCCAATTTTGAAGGCGGAAAGATCCGTATTTATGCGCTGTATCAGCAGCAAGGGGACGCAAAAGAACGAGCTGCATTCTTGAAAGCGGAATACGGTCTCGGTGGCCACAGCTATACCTTTATGGATGGCAGTCGCGGTTTTGCCGATTATAACGGAAGAGGTATTCTGCTTCGCAATTATGACCATGACCGGGAAGTGCGACTCACATGGTCGGCGGTGGATAAGCGGTTAGACCGGCTTGTGGAAAATGATCAGTACCTGACCGCGTTGGAAATGGAAGAGTATCGGAAGCTGGAGCAGGAATACGGCGCGCCGCTTCCTATGCCGACTGCCGCCCATGTGTTTCCGCCAACGCCACCGGAACGCTACGATACCGGAAATGAGCATGTGGACAACATGCTGAATACGGCTGCGGATGTATATGCCCGGAGTGAACTGGCGGCACCACAGCGGTTTACCGTGATGGAGACAGACGATGGTTATGCGGTCTGGGATGATATTCAGGACGGCATTCATGTGGAGCCGGATGGTGTCAGCGAAGAGTTTACCAGCGAATGGGAGGCAGAGACCTACCGCCAGCAGTTGATTGAAAAAGTTCAGGAACGGGAAGCAAAAGACTGGCTCTATGTTGAACAGAGCAAGCAGAATTTGCAGCAGGACATTCCATTCCCAGATGTGAAATCCGAAGAAGTACAGGAATCGGCTCACGCAGAGACAGATCCTCTGGTACTGGAAATGCAGGAACACGCCAGCGAACTTTCCAGAGAGTCTGGCTATGCACCGGATGAACGGTTTGTGGTCACAATGACCGGCGAGAACTTCCCGGATTCTAAAGATGCGTTTGCCATCTGGGATTATGTCAAAGAAGAGTATTACGGATATTCGGACGGAAAAGTGCAGACATTTGCCGATTATGTGAGTGCATCAGAGGCGTTGCAGGAGATTCGCGGCAGGAACATGGAGGCTAAAAAAGAGCCTGCAACTGTGCAGCCAGAACCCGCAGCTCCGGTGCAGCCGGATTATCGCGTTGGCGATACGCTGTATCTGGACGGAAAGGCATTTACGATTGAAAAAGTCGGGCTTTTCGATGTGGAACTTCGGGACCCGGATTCCGTGTATCCGATCTTCCGCTCGGAAAGCAAGGAAAATCTGGCAAGAATTTTGGGGCATGAGGAAAATGTTCACCTGCACAATCTGGTGGTTGATCTGAATTCTGGAAAAAAAGAAGCGTTCCGGGCAGGGCATGAAGCAAAACATGCGGAGAACTACCGCATCAACAGCTTTCACCTCGGCGAAGGCAGTCCTAAGCAGAAATTCCGTGCCAACATGGATGCCATCTACACGCTGAAAGCCTTAGAAAATCAGCATAGGGATGCGACACCGGAGGAACAGGAAACGCTGGCCAATTATGTCGGCTGGGGTGGGCTGGCAGATGCCTTTGACGCAGAGAAAACTGCCTGGACAGGCGAATATAAGGAGCTGAAAGCAGCTCTTACGGAAGAAGAATATGCCGCAGCCAGGGCTTCGACTCTGAATGCGCATTACACCAGCCCTACCGTGATCCGTGCAATCTATGAGGCATTGGACGGTATGGGATTTGAGAAAGGCAATATTCTGGAACCGTCGATGGGTGTCGGCAACTTCTTCGGTATGCTGCCGGATTCCATGCTGGGAAGCAGACTGTATGGTGTGGAACTGGATTCCATCACCGGGCGTATTGCGCAAAAGCTGTATCCGCAGGCAGAAATCAAGGTGGCAGGCTTTGAGACCACCGACCGGCGTGATTTTTATGATCTGGCCGTGGGCAATGTGCCTTTTGGCAACTACCGTGTCAGCGATAAGCCATATGATAAACTCGGATTTTCTATCCACAACTATTTCTTTGCCAAGGCACTGGATCAGGTTCGGCCCGGTGGTATCGTGGCCTTTGTTACCAGCCGCTATACGATGGATTCCAAAAATCCGGACGCACGAAAGTATCTGGCGCAGCGGGCAGAATTGCTGGGAGCTATCCGACTTCCCAACAACACATTCCGTGCCAATGCCGGTACGGATGTGGTGTCGGATATCATTTTCCTGCAAAAGAGAGACCATCCCATTGATATCGAACCGGATTGGGTGCATCTGGGGCTGACATCGGAGGGTATTACCCTCAACAGCTATTTTGTTGACCACCCGGAAATGGTGCTGGGTGAGATTACAACGGAAAGTACCCAGTACGGCAAGGAAGAATGTACGGTCATTCCGATTCCGGATGAGGATCTGGGAGACCAGCTGCATGAGGCTGTGCAGCATATCGGCGGTCACTATGAAGCGCAGGAGCTGGCACCGGAGGAAGAACTGTCCTTGCAGGGCGAAACCATTCCGGCAGACCCCAATGTAAAGAACTTCTCCTATGCGGTGGTGGATGGGGATGTCTACTTCCGTGAGAACAGCATCATGCGAAAGGCTGACCTTTCTGCGACAGCCACCGGCAGGATCAAAGGCATGGTGGAGCTTCGCACCATTGTGCAGGAACTGATCGACTATCAGCTGAACGATTATCCGGAGGACGCGATTGCCCAGAAACAGCGGGAACTGAATGTAGCCTATGACCGATTCGCCGATCAGTATGGGCTTATCAACTCCCGTGCAAATGCGCAGGCTTTTTCAGAAGATTCGTCTTATTATCTGCTCTGCTCTCTGGAAAATGTAGATGAAAACGGCAGGCTGGAATCCAAGGCGGATATGTTCACCAAACGGACGATTCGACCGGAACGGGCTGTTACCAGCGTAGATACTCCGGCAGAGGCTCTGGCAATCTCCATCGGAGAGCGCGGCAGAGTGGATTTGCCCTATATGTCGGAGCTTTTAGGTACACCAGGGGAATATGAAAAAATCCAGCAGGAACTGCATGGTGTCATTTTCAAAGACCCGATGACGCAGGGCAGCGAGGAAACCGGCTGGGTAACAGCTGATGAATATCTGTCCGGCAATGTCCGGGAAAAGCTCCGCGTGGCAGAGTTGGCTGCGGCCTCTGACCCTGCCTTTGCGCTGAACGCGGGATATTTGAAGAAAGCACAGCCGAAAGACCTGGATGCGTCGGAGATTGATGTGCGCCTTGGTGCCACATGGGTCAATCGGGATTATATCCAGCAGTTTATGGAAGAAACCTTTGAACCGCCGTTCTATCTGCGCCGAAATATTGAAGTGAAATTCTCTCCCATGACGGCAGAATGGCAGATTACCGGCAAGAGTACACCGAGCCGGAACGATGTCCATGCCTATATGACCTACGGCACCAGCCGTGCCAATGCCTACCGGATTTTAGAGGATACGCTAAATCTGCGGGATATTCGTATCTACGATACCGTGGAGGATGCAGACGGCAAGCAGAAGCGGGTTCTGAATAAAAAGGAGACCACCCTCGCCCAGCAGAAACAGCAGGCCATTAAGGATGCGTTCCAAAACTGGGTGTGGAAAGACCCTTATCGCCGCGCGGAACTTGTGGAAAAGTATAACGAGCTGTTCAACAGTACCCGTCCTCGTGAGTACGATGGTTCTCATATCCGCTTTGGCGGCATGAATCCGGAGATCCGGCTGCGTGAACATCAGCAGAATGCCATTGCTCATGTGCTGTACGGCGGCAATACGCTGCTGGCCCACGAGGTAGGTGCCGGTAAGACCTTCGAGATGGCAGCTTCTGCTATGGAGGCAAAGCGGCTGGGACTGTGCCAGAAATCCATGTTTGTCGTTCCGAATCACTTAACCCTTCAGTGGGCAAATGAGTTCCTGCGCCTGTATCCGAGTGCAAAACTGCTGGTGGCAAGCAAAAAGGACTTTGAGACTGCCCGCAGAAAAAAGTTCTGCGCACGAATTGCCACTGGCGATTACGATGCAGTTATCATCGGGCATTCTCAGTTTGAGAAAATCCCGGTGTCCGCAGAACGGCAGGAGCGGATTTTGACTGCCCAGATTGATGAAATCGAAAATGCTATTGCTGAGATGAAATCCCAGAATGGCGAGCGTTTCTCCATCAAACAGATGGAAAAGACCCGGAAAGGATTGGAGGCGAGATTGGAGAAACTCCGGGCAACCGACCGAAAAGACGATGTGATTACCTTTGAGCAGCTGGGCGTAGACCGGCTGTTTGTAGACGAGGCACACGCGTTTAAGAACCTGTTTCTCTACACAAAAATGCGCAATGTTGCAGGCTTGTCCACATCGGAAGCGCAGAAATCTTCGGATATGTTTATGAAGTGCCAATATATGGACGAGTTGACAGGCGGGCGCGGCATCATTTTTGCGACCGGAACCCCGGTCAGCAACAGCATGACGGAGCTTTACACCATGATGCGGTATCTCCAGTACGGCACGTTGCAGCAGAAAGGGCTGACCCATTTCGACAGCTGGGCTTCTACCTTTGGTGAGACCACCACAGCCATTGAGCTGGCACCGGAAGGAACCGGATACCGGGCAAGAACAAGATTTGCAAAGTTCTTCAACCTTCCGGAGCTGATGAATATGTTCAAGGAAGTGGCAGATATCAAGACTTCCGATCAGCTGCATCTGCCGGTGCCGGAGGCA
>ENA-OOQG01000677-OOQG01000677.1-human-gut-metagenome-genome-assembly--contig:-NODE-677-length-11047-cov-1.989083_pt1 | contig 11047 bp, 10 predicted proteins | sample MGYA00241085_ERZ501155 | MGnify/ENA primary metagenome ERZ501155 (study PRJEB25962, sample SAMEA2042438) | human gut metagenome | biome: human gut; feature: human-associated habitat; material: faeces...
AGCCTCACGCAAAACCACCAAGGGATCTGACGATACGGACGACAGCGTGGTTGACCTTGCCGTACCAGCATCCACCAATCCACAATCCATTGCATCCCAATTAAAGAAATATCGGGATCATGACGGCTTGGTAGTCGTGTTCTCCACCTACCAATCCATAGATGCCGTTTCTGCAGCTCAACAGGAGATTTTATCCGAGACAAACGGAGAATACGGCGTGTTTGATTTCATTATTTGTGACGAGGCACACCGCACTACCGGCGTAAAAATAGCCGATAAGGATGAGAGCAACTTTATCAAGATACATTCCAATGAGAATGTACAAGGTCGGAAACGCCTTTATATGACTGCCACACCGCGTTTGTATGGGGAATCTGCCAAGATAAAGGCATCGGAAAAGGATTGCATTCTCTGCTCGATGGATGATAAAGCCATTTATGGAGAGGAATTTTATCGTGTGAATTTCTCATACGCCGTTCAAAATGGCTTATTGACGGATTACAAGGTGCTTGTCCTTACTGTTAGCGAAGATGATGTACCTGCCAACATAAAACAAGACATCACCAATTCTACCACCGAACTGAATTTTGACGACACATCCAAGCTCATTGGGGTAATAAACGGATTGTCAAAAATGATACATGGCGACGACCATCGCACATGGGATGCCGACCCACGCATGATGCGCCGTGCCGTGGCGTTCTGTTCAGCCATAGGCAACGAAACAAAAGCCGGAACGTCAAAATATGTAGCTTCGGTGCTTCCAAGAATATCCGGGAAATACGAAGAAAATCTTGATTCAGAAAACCTTTCGCATACCGTTTCAGTAACGACACGGCATATAGATGGCTCTATGAACTCGCAGGAGCGTAATGGAATCCTGCAATGGCTGGCGGAAGAGTCGGACAATGAACGTGAATGCCGTGTTGTAACCAACGTGCGTTGTCTGTCCGAGGGTGTGGATGTGCCGTCTCTCGATGCCGTATTGTTTCTTTCTGCCCGTAATTCGCAGGTGGATGTGGTGCAGTCGGTTGGCCGCGTGATGCGTACATTTCACAAAGGGCAATCCGATGAAAAGAAGTATGGATATATCATCATCCCTATTGTAGTGCCATCCGATATTTCGGCGGAGGAAGCTCTTGACAACAACAAGACATTCGATGTGGTGTGGGCTATCTTGAACGCGCTCCGTTCACACGATGACCGTTTCAACGCAATGGTAAACAAGATAGCTCTCAACAAGCAGAAGCCGAACAAGCAGCCAGACACACCGTCTGTTACCATAGGCCGACCGGGATTGGGTACAAATGACGGAGAAGCGGAAGCGCAACAAATTGAGAATGCAGAAATTGCCAGACAGTTGGAACTTCGTTTTGGTGAGATACAGGATGGTATGTATGCCAAACTGGTAGAAAAATGCGGTGACCGTCTTTATTGGGAGAATTGGGCAAAAGAGGTCGGTCTTATTGCGCACAAATTTATTGAGCGTATTTCCAAACTTATTCAGTCCGGCGTACACAAAAAGGCTTTCAATGAGTATTTAAAGGGATTACAGCGAGACCTTAATCCATCGGTAGATGCTGCCCAAGCCATTGAAATGCTGGCTCAACACATCATCACCCGACCTGTATTTGATGCTCTGTTTTCAGATTACCAGTTTGTCAATAACAACACCGTGAGCCGTTCCATGCAACGCATGATAGACCTCTTGCAAGAACAGGCTTTTGAAAAGGATACCGAGGTACTGGAAAGATTCTATCGTTCGGTAAAGACCAATGTAGGAGGGATTGACAATTTGGAAAGCAAACAGACCATTATAAAGAATCTGTACGAAAAGTTTTTCAAAGGTGCATTCCCACTTACCGTAGAGAAACTGGGCATTGTTTATACACCGGTGGAATGCGTGGACTTCATCATCCGTTCAGTGGATGACATTCTTAAAGCAGAGTTCAAGACATCTTTAACCGAACAGAATGTACATATCCTCGACCCGTTTACCGGAACCGGCACCTTCATTACTCGTTTGTTGCAATCCGGCCTTATCCGTTCTGAGGATATGGAGCGTAAGTATCAGAATGAAATCCATTGCAATGAAATTGTGTTGCTGGCCTATTATATTGCCGATGTGAATATTGAATCGGTATTCCATGACATTACCCATCGGAAAACTTACCTACCATACAGTGGTATCTGCCTGACCGATACGTTCCAGTTGGCAGAGAAGAAACACAACGAACTTTTCACGGAGTTCTTTCAAGACAATTCCAAACGAGTGAAAAAACAGATGGCAACGCATGTGAGGGTGATTGTAGGGAATCCGCCGTATTCCATTGGACAAAAATCTGCACATGATGATGCTCAAAACCTTCAATATCCAAATCTTGATAAAAGAATAGCAGATACGTATGTAAAATTTACCGAGGCTTCATTAAAGAAATCTTTGTATGATAGTTATATTAAGGCTTTTCGTTGGGCCTCTGACCGTATTTCACAGGACGAAGGCGGTGTTGTAGCATTTATTAGTAATGGTGCGTGGCTTGATAGCAGTGCAGGTTCTGGTATTCGCCGCTGCTTTGAGGAGGAATTTACCTCCATATATGTACTAAATCTTCGGGGGAATCAACGTACATCTGGCGAACTATCGCGTAAAGAAGGAGGAAAAATCTTTGGAAGCGGTTCTCGTACTCCCATTACGATTACTTTCCTTGTTAAGAATCCGGTAAAGAAAGGACAGAAAGCTGTTATTCATTATCACGATATAGGTGATTACCTTACTCGTGAACAAAAACTCAAAATGGTAAAAGACTTCCGTTCCATTTCTTCGCAGAAATTGGAATGGCAAATTATCACACCTAACGAAAAGGCAGACTGGATAAATCAAAGAGGTGGACTATATGACACTCTGATTCCATTTGTTCCTGAAAAGAAAAAGAATATAAATGCTAATTCTGTATTTTCAAATTATTCAACAGGTGTCATAACAAATCGAGAGTCATGGGTGTACAACTCAAATTTGAATACATTAACCGATAATTGTCTAAAGCTCATATCATTTTATAATTCTGAAACAAATCGCCTTATAAATGCGTTAGGACAAAATAATAATCTTGTTGCGTCACATTTTGTAGATAAAGACGAAACTAAAATAAAGTGGGATGAAGCTTTATTTAAGTATGCGCAAAAAGGTAAAGAACTACAATTTGAGCCAAAAACAATAGTGGATGCAATATACCGTCCCTATTTTAAGCAACATCTTTATTTCAATAAAGAACTTAACTGGAGTAGGTATTTGATGCCATCATTCTTTCCAAAAGGTCATGATAATATTGCAATATGTGTAAATGGAAGTGCTGGGCAAAAAGAGTTTTCTGTATCAATTACTTCTCATATTGTAGATAGGAGTTCCATTGGTGCTGGTCAATGTTTCCCTCTTTATTGGTATGAAGAAAATAAGAATCCCCAAGCTACACTTTTTGATGATGCAGAAACAGATAAATATATTCGTCGGGACGGAATAACTGACTGGATTCTGAAAGAAGTCCGTAGTCGTTTCGGAGGTTCAAAAGCCATTACTAAAGAACACATCTTTTACTATGTGTATGGACTACTTCATTCCCGGCAATATCGTGAACGATTTGTCGATGACTTGAAGAAATCTTTGCCTCGCATCCCCATTGTAGATAATGTGCAAGACTTTATGTCTTTTTATAAAGCAGGCAAAGAACTTGCCGACCTGCATCTAAATTACGAACAAAACATAAACGAGCAGGCTGTTAGACAAGATGGAGATTATCTGTTTTTCGCTGCAATGCCAATGATTGCCCATCGTACTTGTGGTGTCAGAGTAAATGGCGATATGGACATTTGGCAAAACAACTGGACAAACGAAAACTACCAATACTTTGCCGTTGATAAAATAAAGTTTGCCAAAGTTCGTGACGAAAATGGAAAGCTCGTTGCTGATAAAACACGCATTATCTATAATGACCATATTGCCATTGAGAACATTCCACTCAAAGCATACGAATATGTCGTTAATGGCAAATCCGTAATTGAATGGATAATGGAACGCTATGCCATCACCATTGATAAAGCGTCCCAAATCAAAAATGATCCAAACGACTGGTCACGAGAACATGAACAACCCCGTTATATCCTTGACCTGCTTCTGTCGGTAATTATGCTCTCTTGTCAAACAGTAGATGTGATAAATACTTTACCCATATTAAAAATTTGAACATCAAAAACAAAATAAAGTGTCGTATCATTCTAAAAATAGATTTGATACGACACTTAAAATTATTTTGGTTGACTTATATGCCACCAATTTTCGGAGTAGTCATTTCCGTTTCTATATCCTCATAATTATAGACTATTCAATCTTGTACATTCAATAAGTTTGTATGTCGTTTTAGGCTTTGCCGTAACAGGATTTGTATCTTGATATTCCATACATTTTATTTTATATTGATGGCGTTCTCCTAATGTTATACCATTGAACATATTAGATTCATCAGTTGTTCCTGTTATTCTTTTTTTATCGCAAATAAAAATCCATTTTCCTTTGTTCAAGACAGTGCCAGAAGCGAAGTAACCAACAAATTCAGTTGTTACTTCTTCCAATTCTGTATGAGTGTTTAAATAATCATAGACTCTTGAAATCGCATTTAAAGATATTGTAGAACCAGATGTACTTTTTTCTAATGTTGATTTAACCCATTTATGTTTAAATGACAACTTGTTTTTTTCCATAACCTGTAGAAAAGAACGCATACTACTTAGTGTATGTCCCTGTAACTCTTCAATCTTTTCTTTCAATTCGTCTGACGAGTCTATTGAGAAAATTTCGTCTATTTTCTGTAGGGTAGATGAAATCCTTGATGCTTCTCCAAACATATCAAATGTTTCATTTAAAATAAAATGCACATCAAAAGACGCTGCCTGTAATGCACAAGCTCTCATATTTGCTTCTGAAGCATATTGTTTGCCAAACCTTTTAATATGACAATTACGTACCATGGCTTGGTATCTATCTAAAGCATTTGTTAAAACGTTAACATCTATATTATGAGAGTTTTCAATATCACTGAATGCAATACAAGACATTATTTTACCACTTTGTAAAGAGCGTGATATGAGTTCTTCATTATCAATTGCATCATAATTACAATAGAATCCATCATCTGGCAGCATAAAAGGTTGAATCTGATTTGCAGGTAGAGGCGTAGCAATAATATCATTTGCATCTTTTACCACTACATCAAAATAGCAACCATCCTCAGGATCTTGATATATGGACAATAAATCAATGATTTGACCCTTGAATAAGTTTAAACGTTTCTCGCTAATCCTAACAGCAAGATACTTGTAACATAATTCATCATCATGCGGATATAACAGACACAAATATTTTGTGTCAAAAATATCTGTCGCTATGAAGATTTGTGGTACTTCATAGAAAACAATAACCTCTATAAAATTTAATCGAATCATATTGCTTTCGGTTGAAGGGTTATTTCTCTATATTGGATTTCTGCATTGTTTAAATCAAACAATGTAGTATGCCACCAAGTATAATGATTTGCACAATTATTACTCGGAGTTTTGAGCATCACACCATATTCAGGACTCATTGTTATTTCTGCTATGCCATGTAGGTGTTTTAAATATGGCAGCTTAGCCATAGAACGGGCATCTTCTAATGTGCAAAGTGAAGACAACCCAGAAGCTTTCCACAAATTATTCCCAAAATTTCTATTAGGATATAATTCTGAATGAGTTTTTAGGTCGTTTTCTGTCATTATTTCCTCCTTTTGTATAAGACGAAACAATGGTTCCTTATTATATGCCACTACAATATCTTCAGGAGGAGTGTTCTCGGGAAGTGTTTTAGCCCAAGATACACCATACTTATCAAGATACTCTGTCAATTTCGTTGGAGTGTACATATATCATATATTATAGTCTCAATTATACATTTGCATATTTAATTTAGCATTGAACTCCACTATTATTAAATTTTAAAGTGGCGTTTTACTGAATGTGTCTGAGGCGAATCAAGCCTACAACACTCAAATGTTTTTGCAAAATTAGCGAATTATTTTCATTGTACCGCTAAAAAAACGTTTTTAATGTGCTGATGAAAAGAAATCAGATTTTATGATGGTTAAAAGTACAGCAGAAAAATGTATGAGATAAAGTTTAAGGAAATTATCACAAAAGTGATATAGTGATACCAAAATGATACTAAATTTAAAACTGCTCTTTGATATACATTATAAGTTACAGTAAACCAATATGTTATAAAATTACATATCTTGTTGCCCACCGTGACGGCACAGGACTACAAGCGCAGGGGGCCGGGCAGCAGGCAGCAGGGACTACCGGAGATAATCCATGGAATGCTTCTGCCAACGCCAGTGGCAACAGAGATACACCATGCCGAAAGAGTCAGGAAATGGAAATCGATGAATTTATCCTCACCCCATGCCCAGATAGCCGGAGAGAAGAATCCCAACGGCCTGACGGATTTTCTGGACTTTTACGGGATACTACCGGAACCGATACCGGACAATACTGAGCTGGAAAACACGGACGGGAACAATCTGGAAGAATCGATCCTACAATGGCTGGCAGAAGGACAAGTGATGCCGACACCGACAGCGCGGGATTGGAAAGGCGCACCTTCACTGGAGAACCTGAAGAAACGGGGAAAGATACCACAGAAGAACAGCCTTCCGGATTTCTTCGCCCGGACTGGAAAGAGTTTCCAACTCAATCCCCTGTTTGTAGCCGAGATGATGGGCTTTCCACCCGATTGGACGGTATCTCCTTTTCTCGGTGAAGACAGGCATCCATTAAAGGATACGGGAACGCTATCGTCCCCCAGGTAGTCTACGAGATATTTAAAGCAATAGAAGAAACCTATAAATTAAACAGTCATGAATAAAGTATCGATATTTGAACATCCCGAGTTCGGACGCATCCGGACACTGGAAATTGACGGGAAAATATGGTTCTGCGCCTCAGATGTTGCCGCCGCACTTGGCTACTCCAATCCGAGAGATGCCGTCGTAAGACATTGTAAACCAATGGGCGTCGTGGTTTACGACACCCCTACACGCAGTGCCGTCCAGAAAATCAAGTACATCAGCGAAGGGAACGTATACCGGCTGATTGCCGGTAGCAAGCTGCCTTCCGCTGAGAAATTCGAAAGCTGGATATTTGATGAACTGGTTCCCGAAACACTAAAGAACGGTGGCTATCTTCTTAAGAAGAATGGCGAAACGGATAATGAACTACTTGCGCGTGCCATATTGCTCGCACAGAACCGTATAAAAGAGCGAGACAGCCGTATTTCAGCATTGGAGAAGGAGAACAACTATGCTATCCTGAAACTCAAGCTACAGGCCCCAAAAGTTCAGTATTATGACAAAGTCCTCCAATCCCAAAGCACCTACACGACCACACAGATAGCGAAAGAATTGGGAATGACTGCCGGTATGCTGAACAAACGGCTTCGATGGGCAGGCATCCAGTTCCGTCAATCCGGTCAATGGCTGCTCAAAGCTCCTTATCAGAATCAAGGCTATACGGCAACCCGGACCCATGTATGGGAAAGCCGCACAGGAGAAACCGGCACGGCCATGTTGACCGTTTGGACGGAAAAGGGTCGGTTATTCATACATTATCTTTTTGAGGCTTATCTGGTATAGCCGGAATATAAGACTGGGATAAATAAAAAAGCTACTGAAACAAAAATTCAGTAGCTTTTTTATTGCTTTCAATTGATACTATCTCAACCGTGGTCCCGTTTTCTTCTTTTCTTTCACAGGCACAATCTCTTGTCGGGGTGCTTCTTGCGGCCTTATCCTTTCACTTACAGTCTCACTCTGAAGAAGCCTGTTTAAATACCGGAGGTCCTTCAGCAATTTCTGTTTGCATTCTATCTCCAGGGAATGGGCCATATTCGACATCGGGCTGGTACTTTTCTTGACAAGCGGACCGTTCAGGAGATCATCTTCTATATACAGGGTATAACGCTTCAAAATCCCTTCAATATCCTTCGGCGTTTCAGCGGCATCAATCGCCTCCTGAATGGCCTTATAATTCTTATCCATATAACAGGCCTTATACAAGTCATCGGCATGCCAGTCAAAGAAATGAAGATAGTTTTTTCCCAGTTGCTGGTTATACTCTTTTATATCGCTTTCCACAACCCCTTTCTTCTTGTCAAGATATTGCTGCAATTGTTCGATCCTTAAATCACTTTTATCCATTGTTGTCCGATTTATAGTTCCATGTCCGTTTCAGTTTTGCTCTGAAAGGATATATCCAGTTCTCTTTCCTGATGGAAATTATCCGCTATCACGAATTTAATCTCCGCATTCTTGCTGCTTCGGTTATGATAGAAGAGCGTGAATACCTGGCGGCAGGGATCGCTGTCATCCAACTCCGCTATCGAATCCAACGGTTGCATCTCCCGGTTCACCAGATAGACCTTCTTCTTGTCGTACACCTCGCCGCTGCCCTCCATCTGTATATAACCGATTTGATAGCCGGCTTCCTCATAGTTTCCGCTACGATTGAGTGTCAGACGAATCTCCACGGTTTCATCCGGGGAAATGGTCTTCTGGAGATACCAGGACGTTAGCGAGAAATCATAAGCCTGCTGTACTTCCAATTTATCATCACAGCCACCCAGCAGGCAAAGCAATGTGAGCATGATACCACTTATTATTAATTTCATCTTCATGATTTTACGTATTACTAAATGAATAATTTACTTGATTGAGTCCGTTGTCGGCTAACGCCTGATGCCCGTTTTTATCTTTCTTTCAGGCGGCTCTTCTCTCTTCTTTTCTGTTTTATTAGCCGTCTGTTGCAAATTCTCTTCGGGAGGCGTTTGCGCAAGGATATTCGCGAATTCCCGGTAATCCCTAACCAACTGCTGCATACACTCCAACTTCAGGAAATGGGCAACATTCGTTGTCCGGCTGGAACTGTTACAATCCACCTGACCGTTCAACAGTTTGCTCTCACAGTAAGCAATGTTGTCCTCAACAATATTCCGAACCGTATCCATGTCCTTTGCCCCGTCCACCGCCTGCCGGAGTATCTTATAACACCCGGACATAAAATGAGACTTATACAGGCTCTCCGCATTCCATTCGAAAAAGTGCAGGAAATTCCCATTCATCTTCTTGCTTTGTTCACGTATGTCCCGGTCTTCCCGGTTTATTTTCATATCCAGCCAATGAAGCATCTCATCCACGTTCCAATTGCCTTGTTCCATACTATTGCCGCTAATTAAAAATGTACTTGACACCGACAACTACCGCCGTGTGGAAATTCCCCACGGATGATCCGAAGAATATCCTCTGGCGGACATTGAAAAGAAAAACCAGCCTGTCGGAAAGGAACGCCTCCATCTCGAAAGCCGGGGCAAAACCATAAATGAAGCATCCGTCATTCTTTAAAGTCGCCCCGTCATAGAGCAGCTTGCAGTTCCAGTTGGTCGTCTCATAACCCGCCAGAGCGGAAAGACCGGCAGAGAAGAACACGTTCCTGCCACGGTCCGAGAAGAACGGCACGAAATAGCCTACCTCTCCGGTAAACTGCGCTTTGGGAATCGCAATGTCCTTGTAGGAATAGTGCTTCTTCACATAATCCGCCCCGAACAGCCAGCGGGAATGGTTCCGGTTATACCGGCTCAGAGCCACTCCGAGCTGAAAGTTACCACGCAGATGCTTCACATTCGAACCGAAGTCGTCCACACCGCCTAACATGAGCTGGATACCTTTCTGTCCCGGCAGGTAACGCTGGGCAAAGCATTCGCCTGCCGCAAAGGGCAGACAAATGCATAACATAATAAATAAAACTCTTTTCATGATTACTCACCGATTAATTCATTCACAATACGCGCATCCACCAGATCACTGTTCTCCATATAGAACCGCTGGTGACGGCCTCCCCCTTTCTCGTAAATTTCCACTTCCAGCAACTTGTCGTCAGGAATGACAATCTTCGGGAAGGCATACACGATACGTCCCGTGCTCTTTCCCACGATGCGTGTCAGGGCATTGAGCGTGCGTACCGGTTCAATATAAGTTTCCTGCCGGGCCGTCCTTTTGGCTATCTTCTTATCCACTATCTTAAACCGCACGAAATCCACATCGAAAGGCACATTGGAATTGTTCGTCAGGGAAACATGGAAGAATATCAGGTCCTTATGCACATAAATGCCCTTCAAAAGAGCCTGCATCCCGAACTGCCTGCACCCGATATGCTTCACGTCCCTGCGGTCCAGCCGGTGGATGGTGTACATCACGCTGGCAATGACCGTCGGATCTTCCTCGCCCAGTTCCGTGACACGGATGGAACTGCCTCCCTTCTTTTCTCCCTCGTCCGGGTTCATCCACTGGTCCATATTGATATTCAGCGTGGAAGGCTCCTCCTTATAAACCACATTGAAAGAAAAGAAAGAACCGTCTCCCGTAATCACGGAGAAGTTCGTCTCGCCCGGAAACTCCTTCACCGCCGCCTTGACACGCACCACATTCTCGACCCCGTCAGCTTTACCTGCGATGATATTGTTACTTCCCAGGTCCACGTAACGAACTTCAGTGGGAAAGAGGATATGCACCGTCTTTCCGAAAGTGACCTCTATCTTATAAGGAGTGATATGCTGGCCCCCGCCGTCAGAATCCTGATGGGATTTGCCGGTCTTTCTTCCTGTGCGAAACCGGATACCGAGGCCAGTACAGCCATCAATAATGCTATTACTATTTTCATTGTCTTATCTTTTTTATTAAAGTGAATAATCCGTTATTGTTTCTTTGTGACCAGCAGCACCTTATATCCGGCTTTCAGCGTCATCTTGACCGCACGGACCCGCCCGGCAATCAACCGCGTGCCGCCCTGCATGACTCCGCGCGTCAGGTCCATGACCACCTGCTGTCCGGCAGAACGTGCGAATGATACGCTGTTTCCCATGCTCTCGCTGACCGTTCCAGCCGCATCCTCTGCCGCATTGCGGGTTTCCGCT
>ENA-OOQG01000685-OOQG01000685.1-human-gut-metagenome-genome-assembly--contig:-NODE-685-length-10938-cov-2.729303_pt1 | contig 10938 bp, 9 predicted proteins | sample MGYA00241085_ERZ501155 | MGnify/ENA primary metagenome ERZ501155 (study PRJEB25962, sample SAMEA2042438) | human gut metagenome | biome: human gut; feature: human-associated habitat; material: faeces...
TAGGGAAAGACCGCTATACTTATCGTAAGGGGACAGATGCACAAAGTGATTATGAAGAGAGTGCGGAATATTATTATCAGAGTCGTACCACTTATAATGGTCAATTTACGGGGAAGCATATATTGGGTAATACCGATAAGTTGGATTGGAGTGCTGGATATTCTTATGCCAATCGGAATATGCCGGACCGCCGTCGATATACTACCGTACTCAATGAGGAGACCAATCAGTTGGAAGTAGAGAACTTGAATGAGATTAATCGGGAGTTTTCCCGATTGGATGAACATATTTTGTCGGCTAACATCAATTATCAGCACGATTTCTCTTTCGGGATTTTTACTCCTAGCCTGAAGGTTGGAGCTTACACGGAGCATCGTGCTCGTGAATATAATACCCGTTTTTTTATCTATAGTTGGAAAAATGGTTTGCCGGGTGCTTATAAAGTAATGAATGTCCCTAATGAATTATTACAAGAGAAGAATTATGGGGAGAATGGACTTTATTTATTGGAACAAGTGGATTGGCGCAATAATTACGAAGGCAATAATCTCTTGAGTGCTGGTTATGTAGGGGGTAATCTTCCGTTGGGCAAATTGAATGTATACGCAGGAGTTCGTTTTGAATATAATAGAATGGAGTTGGTTAGCCATACACAGAAAAACGAGGAAAGCCCCACTAGTGTGTTTTACACGTATGATGACTTTTTCCCGTCTGTAAATGCGGCTTATCGTTTGAATGATAAGCATCAGTTCCGTTTATCTTATGGACGTACTGTGAATCGTCCGGAATTTCGGGAGGTTTCTTCTTCTGTATATTATGATTTTGATCTTGCCAGCAATGTACAAGGTAATTATAATTTAAAGCCTGCTTATATTGATAATTTAGATTTTGGTTATGAGTTTTATCCCAGCAGTGGAGAGCTGATTTCTGTTTCTCTTTTCTATAAAAGGTTTAAGAATCCTATTGAATGGACTTATACTGTATCCGGAGGTACAGACCTTATCTATTCGTATGTCAATGCCAAAGGAGCGGATAATTATGGAGTAGAAGTGGATATACGCAAAAATCTGGATTTTATAGGTATGCGTAATTTTAGTCTTAGTCTGAACGGGGCTTTAATTAAAAGTAAAGTGAAATTTGAGCCGGGAGCCAAAGAGAAGGACCGTCCGATGCAAGGTCAATCTCCATATTTGATTAATGCCGGTTTCTTCTATCAACATGCCGATAGCGGATGGAATGCTGCATTGCTTTATAACCGTATCGGTAAACGTATTATTGGTGTAGGCCGTAGTTTGGGAACCGCAGACAATGAAGTCAGAGTACCCGATTCTTATGAAATGCCCCGTAATGCAGTAGATTTAAGTGTTTCGAAAAAAATTGGTAATCTGGAAATAAAGGTTGCTGTACGCGATTTGTTGGCGGAGAAAGTTTCTTTCAAGCAATTTGAAGAAACTAGACATGGAAAAGTGGAGCAAATTACTCGTCAATACAAATCAGGGCGTAATTTCAATTTGAACATTAACTATACGTTTTAAAATAGAATGAATCTTTCATTATTAACCAATAAACAAATGGAAATGAGAACTGACAAGTTTATGATTTACGTATTCTCAGCAATAATGCTGGGGGGAATGGTTGCTTGTAGCAGTGATGATCCGGAAACTGATACAGGAAACGGTAATGGCAACGGTGGAAATGCCGAAGCTCCTTATGTATGGGGGGCTGAGGGGGCTATTAAAACATGTGACCACTTGTTATTTGATGATGATAAAACAGAGAATGCCAAAGGTACCGTGATAGGAAATGGAGATCAGGAGTTTATTTTTAAGGGTACACAGACTTTGTCCAAAGGAACTTACCTGATGAAAGGATGGATTTATGTGGGAACTGGGTCGGTATTGACCATCGAACCGGGGACTGTTATCAAAGGGGATAAAGATACACAGGCTGCCTTGATTGTAGAACCGGGCGGCAAACTAATAGCCGAGGGTACTAAAGACGCTCCGATTGTTTTTACCTCTGAACAGCCTAAAGGCCAGCGTAAACCGGGAGATTGGGGGGGATTGATTATTTGTGGTAATGCCAAGAATAATCAGGGAGTGTTGAACCAGCAGATTGAAGGAGGTCCACGTACTAAACATGGAGGAAATGATGATGCTGACAATTCAGGTATATTGAGATATGTACGTGTGGAATTTGCTGGTTATCCTTTTCAAAAAGATAAGGAAATTAATGGTATAACTTTTGGATCTGTAGGTAGTGGAACTACCATTGATCATTTACAGGTTTCATATTCCAATGACGACTCTTACGAATGGTTTGGAGGTAATGTAAATTGTAAATATCTAGTGGCTTATAATGGATGGGACGATGAGTTTGATACAGATAATGGCTTCTCCGGTAAGGTCCAATATTGTCTTTCAATCCGTGATCCGAGAATCGCAGATACTTCTCAGTCTAATGGTTTTGAGTCGGATAATTGTGGAGACGCCTCATTGATAGAACCCTATACGACAGCCGTATTTAGTAATGTCACTTTTATCGGACCGTTGGGGCGTGATGCCAACTTTGTTAATAATGAGAGCTATATTACGGGCGGTAGCTTCAATCCTAATAATGGTTCAGCTTTAGGCAAGTTTCAGTCTGCTATGCAGATCCGGCGTTCCAGTCGTTTGAATTGCTTTAATTCAGTAGCTGTAGGGTATCCTGTCGGTTTAATTATTGATGGTGAGAAAGGTAATACAGTTGAGATGGCGAAGGCAGGAAACATAAAGTTGGAGAATATTTGGTTTGCAGGTATGACGGTGGTCGGTTCTGATGCTAACAAAGTATATGATGATGTGCTTTATGATGCCGTGAACAAGCAAATCATTGATGCTGGACAAGAGTCTTATTCTTCTACTTTTTTCAAGACTCAGAAAGGAAATAAAGTATTGACTGATGTCAATGAGTTGAAATTCAAGGACGGGCGTAATATCGGTGTTAATTATATGCCGGATGCAGATAGCCCTGTGTTGACAGCCGCTTCATTTAATGACGCACTGTTGAGCAGTGGTTTTGAGAAAGTAGAATATATCGGAGCGTTTGGAACAGATGATAATTGGTTGGATGGCTGGACTAATTTCGATCCTAATAATACAGACTACTAATACACCTTTGAATATACACACATAGCTGTTAATTTTAGGGGATTCTATGCGGTAAAGTCATAGAATTCCCTTATTTTTGTATCCAAACCTAGAAACTATTAATTAATACACCTATGTATCCATTTAAATTTAACCCCATTCTGAAATCCACCATTTGGGGTGGAGAAAAGATTATCCCGTTCAAACATCTGAATATTGAACAGCCTCAGGTTGGCGAAAGTTGGGAAATTTCTAATGTCCCAGGCGATGAGTCTGTTGTTGCTAATGGAACTGAAGCCGGCAAAAATTTGAGCCAGTTGGTAAAAGAATATAAAGGTTCTTTGGTAGGAGATAGTAATTATCAGCGTTTTGGCGATAATTTTCCCTTGTTGATCAAATTCATTGATGCTTGTGACGATCTCTCTATACAAGTGCATCCAGATGATGAACTGGCAAAGAAGCGTCATAATTCGATGGGCAAGACCGAAATGTGGTATGTTATTGACAATGCCGGGGGGAAAGCACATCTGCGTTCGGGATTAAGTAAAAAAATTACTCCCGATGAATATGCTGCAATGATTGCTGATAATACTATTTGTGATGCATTGGCTGATTATGCCGTACAACCGGGTGATGTGTTTTTCTTGCCTGCAGGACGTATCCATAGTATTGGAGCCGGATGCTTTATTGCTGAGATTCAGCAGACCTCGAATGTGACTTATCGAATTTATGATTTCAATCGTAAGGATAAAAATGGCAATACTCGTGAGTTGCATACAGAATTGTCAAAAGATGCCATAGATTATTCTGTAGAAGAGGATTATCGTACTCATTATACTCCGAAACAGAATGAATCTGTCGAGTTGGTTACCTGTCCGTATTTCACTACTTCTGTTTATGATTTGACTGAAAATATGACGATAGATTATAGTGAACTTGATTCATTTGTAATTTATATTTGCATGGAAGGTACATGTACGGTAACTGATGGGGATGGTAACTCATTGGAATTGCAAGCCGGTGAATCTATCCTTTTCCCTGCCACAACAAAAGAGGTGAAAGTGACTGTGGAAGGTCATGTTAAGTTCTTGGAAACTTATGTATAAAGATTCGTTTTGTTTTTGATAAAATAAACTGCTGCTTTCATTGTATGTATTGGAAACAGCAGTTTATTTTATTAAAAACAATGTTTCCTGTTTAAAAGGTAAACTTTAGGCATACAGGCTTATTAGTTTTTATTGTTTTGCCTGTGTCTTTCAGTAGCCCTGTTTGGGAATCTCTTTCAAATACTTGTATGGAGTTGCTGTCTCTGCAGGCCACCAACAGGTATCGTCCGTTCCGGCTGATAATAAAATTACGTGGATGGATACCAGTAAGCTGATAACCTGTCTTTGTTAATGTTCCTTCTTCCTGATTTATGGAGAAAATAGCGATACCGTCTGCTTTTAAGCGGTTGGATGCATACAGAAATTTTCCATCAGGTGAAATGTGAATATCTCCGCTACCTTTGGCACCCACTGTGTCAGCTTCTATATATTGTATGGTGTTTAATTTTCCTTTGTCGTAAGAGAAAGCTATAACTTTTCCTGAGATTTCATTAATCAAATAAGCGAATTTTTGGTTCGGATGGAAACAAATGTGGCGTGGTCCTGATCCTGATTCTACTTTTATATTAAATTCTTCGGATTCATTCAGCAAGGAATGGGATACACCATCAGTTACATTCTCACTAACAGGAAATACATGAATCTGGTCTGTACCTAAATCACTGGCAAGTAGATATTTATGGTCTGGAGTGAATTCTATACAATGTAAATGTGGCTGTGTTTGTCTCTCTTTGTCAAGACTATTTCCTGTAAAGGAAATAAGGCGTGTTTCGGATTTTAATTTGCCGTCTTTATCTAGTGGGAAAACGGTAATACTACCTCCCATATAATTTGCTGTCAAGACAAATTTTTCCGACGGGCTGAGAGTTATATAACAAGGTGCGCCGCCGTCAGTGGGTTGAGAATTAAGCAAAGTTAGTCTCTTTTGTTCTTTATCGAATTTGATGGCATTGGCGGTAGAACTTTTTCCGGAATCCTCCCCTACAGCATATATTCTTTCTCCATCAGCCGACGGGATGAGGAAAGATGGGTTGGATATTCCTTTTATTCCGCTGATATATTGTGAGTTGCCATTTTGTTCATCAAAGTTATAAACCTTGATACCTTCTTCCTCCGGAGTTGCATAACTGCCTACCAACATATACATCATATTCGGATTTTCTTCAACTGTAATTGCTTCCGTTTGTTTCTTGGGAGAGGGTATACAGCCTCCCAGTATCATACTGCTCATACACAATACCATTAATTTTTTGTTCATATTGTCTGATCTGTTAGGATTAGAAAAATTATTTTCAAAGATACATTGTTCTCATTAAAATGCGCTAAATAAATGAATAAATAATTGGATATTAACAGAAGTGTGTGTATATTTGTAATCTCTTTATGAGTTACCAGTACGGGGTTGACTGGATTTGACAGCGTGGCTAAGTGGTATGTAAGCATGCAGTGCGTGGTTGATTGGCACTATAATCCCAGTTTTCAAAATTTTATCTGGCAACGAAAATTATGCTCTTGCTGCTTAATCGAATCATAGTAGATTAGCTTTATTTCTGCCAAAGTGGTGGAAACGAGACATCACTCAAAAGCTCTTGTTCCGAAGCGTTTGATCAAGTGGTGCAGTAAAATCGGGAATAGTTTGAGTTTTTCCTCGTAACTCTTACGAAACTTTAGAGGATAAGGCATAAGTTGGTGGCTTTGGTCTTGCTTATGTTCGAAAATTTTAGGCAAAGATAAGCATGTAGAAAGCATATGGTTTCCTCGTTTGGACGGGAGTTCGATTCTCCCCAGGTCCACAATACTTAGATAATTATTTTTTATGTATAAAAGTATCCCCGTACAGAATTTGATGTTCTGTACGGGAATATTTTTAAGTGTTCGATTATACATGAATGTTTCTTAACTATTTCTCTGTTATCGCTTTAGACATTAGAAAGAACGAATTCTCTCCTTCATAATAAACAATATCATAACAAGCATCTTCAGAACGATAAAGGTTTTCATCTTCCCTTTTTAATCCCAAAGTTTCTGTAAGATATTGTGGTATAGCATCAAATAATCTTTGAGGATTATCACCTATCGGTGAAGCACTCGCATTAATCTCTACTTTAATCACAATTGCACACTTACATTTATAAAGAATGCCAACGGAATATGTTGCAAAAACCTGATTTATGCCCCAATCTCTGTTATGCAAGTCAACCATCCCATTTGCTGGCATTTGTTTTATATTGTATAAATCCATGATTCTTGAAATAGTTTGACCCATTTTTAAACTATCAATGCCATCGGATGTTAATTTATCAAATATTGACGCCAATGTTTTCTTTTCATCTATATAATTGGTTACAACTCCCCAAGCATCATAATCAGACATGGAATGAGGTGCTATTAAAGAAGACCAAAAGGGTGAATAACTGGGAGCATCTGTAAATGGGGGAACTGAAATTTTGTAATAAGAGTTGTTGTCTATCGGATTCCCTTTTTTGTCAGCAAAGTAATATTTCTCATTTTCTGCCATTATGGCATATTGGGATAATGGGTAAAAACATGAAACGTTTTCTATTTTATTTTTAATTTCACCTTTAGAGTTTATTGCATATACATTCATATATTGATTGTCCCATTCATCTCTTAAATTGGCAATTGTATCAGCAACATATATCCAATCGTCTATAATACCTAAAGCTCGCGAATATTTAGGCTCTCCGATACTTTCTCCTTCTATGTTAAGTTGTCCCCATAATCCAGTTTTACTGTCTTGAAATAAGGCAACATTGTCAATGAAAGGTGAAATACTGTAAATGTTAGAGGGGAATCTCTGTGCTTTTTCGCCTTTTTCATTGAGTAAGAAGTTTTCTATTAAACAATATCCGTTTTCAAAAAAGGTGTATGAATATTGTTGGTACCCATTGGAACTGGCTTCAAATAATTCTTTTCCATTGGGGTCGATAACTAACCATTTGTCAGCTTCTTTGTTATATACAATAGCTTTTCCTTCATGGAAAGGGAAAGCGTTATCATAAATAGGTTCTATCACAACATTGCCTTGTGGATCTATATATCCGCATTTACGATTTTCTAACCGAAACCAAGCACGTTGCTCCGTAAAGAACGGAGATACACATAAGAATTCTTTCCCCTGATACGGAAGCAAATAAAAAGCAGTTTCTCCCGTTTCTGTTAGATAGTGAATACGTTCATCCGCAGAAACAACAGGAATTATTCCTTCGCTACATATGCCTCCTTGCTTATAACCTTTTGGAGTTCCTATCAATTTAGGAGTTGGAGTTGCGGAATAGTAAAGATATTGATTTGTATCATAATCCTGAATTCTAAACACTCCATTTACTGCATAAGACGGTCTTTTATCAAATTTGTTTTCAAACAAGATGTTTCCATTAACTCCAACCATGCCCCATTTCCCATGTTTTTCTTTTTGGAAAGCTACATGGGTCACTTCAGGGAAATCGGTATTTGACTTAAAAGAACAACTCGAAAGCATACCCATAAATATCACAAGCGATAAAAGCAAAGGACGAAAATACCAATTGATTGTTTTAGGTTTCCTTTCAGTATGAACATAGGGAATTTTGTCCAATGAATTTTCAGTATCCAAATCTCGCAGAACTTTTCGAATGGGTAACCCCTCCCTATTATCTTTATTGAAAATGCCATTCTTTATAAAAAGAGGCATAAACTCTTTTGCAAGGATCATTCCGCTTTGAGGATGTTTCGCAAAATAATCTCGCAACACACTGTTGATACTTGAAATACGTTCATTTTTCTTCATAATACGTCATATTATAAGTTATTCGGAATATGTCTTTCCATTAATTGTCACATTTGTTATGCCACTTGTATCTTTGCCTGCCATAGCTGCACCTTTCTTTACCGACTGAATGAGAAGAGGTCCCAGTTGTTCCAAAGCTTTGTGGAATCTTTCTTCTGTTTGTTTCCTCTTTTGAGAAGGGCTGAGGTAATCGTTGCAATCTAATACTTTACCGTTTTTATCGAGGGTAAAAGTTTTTTCTAAGAATGAACTAGTTCCATTCTTTTCATCTATTGTATATGCAACAGCGAAGGCTACAAATGCGCTATCACCATTTCCTATAAATGCGAGTTCATCAAAAATACCTCGTGTATCTAATAGCTTGACGCATCCTGGTATTGAATCTTTTTTATATGTATTATCCATTTGCCATACCTCAACAGGAATACTTGTCTTTTTTTCTGCCAAAATCCATTCCATTATTTTGTAACTTTCTCCTTCTTTCAAACTATCCTCAATGGAATGGATTACGTATTGTTTACCCCATTCTATGATTTGTTCATCAGAAGCGTTTGCAAATAGTACATCCTTCTGTGATGGTGAACAACCAAGATAAAACATCAAAATGAAAATAGAAGTAATAATTTTTTTCATAATGCTATATTATTTAAGTTAGAATTAAATTTTTTGATTAATCCATAAAAGGAGAAACGATTAGACCTATTAAAATTACTATACAAAGTAGAATGATAATGATGATTGGGATCATCAGGCAACCGCCACATCCTTGTAGAAACTCCGCTTTACCTTTTGCAAACTCTATTTGGGCTTTCTCATATTCAGAAAGTCTTTCAGCATTTTGCTTCTTCATAATTTCATTGTTTGTTCATTGTTTATATCAATAACCATTAATGACTTCATTCATGTCATCTATAACTTTTATAACATTCCCGTCAGAATCCAATACAAAAAGTTTCTCTTCCACCACGTAACCGCCATAACTGTTTTTAGCCCTATATTTATGAAGAGCAAAATAAGTATTATTGTCTTTATTATATATACCAAAGGCTTCCCAACTTATTCCTTCATAACTGTCAGGGTCTTTAAGATAATGCCGTTTAAGATAGACCCTTACTCCTGCCATAGCTTTTGTTTGAGATGGTCCTTTGTTGCTCCCGTAGTTTTCGATTCTATTGTTACCCTTTGAAGAAGTGCTGTATTCTCTACTTGAAATATTGAAAATTATAACCACAACAAGAAAAATCAATACCGCTATCCATTGTCGGCGTTCTTTATTTTTTTTATTTTGTATGTAGATGGGATTTTGAATAATACAACCACAAGAAAGGCATTTAATGTACTCCTCATTTTTTAACCCTTCATCAATTGTTAGATTTATACCACAATTGCTGCATTGCATTTGTTGTGGATAAGCATTTAGTTTTAATTGGTTATTTGGTATTGGGGCTTGTTTCGCTGAAGTGCATGAACGAAGCGCAGAAAGCTCCTTGCGGAAATCAAGATTAGTTTTATTGAAATTTCCTTGCAAGTTAAGAGGGGGATTATATGTGCGAATCAATTCTTTTTCAACATTTGCATAATCATTATTTGCATAATAAAAAAGTAGCAGGTTGTCTTTCATCCATTCGGTCAGTGTACGCTCGTCAAATTCATCAAATGTAGTTTTTCCGTTTTGGGGAGAGTTAATGTCTCTTGGAATTAGTTTGAATCCCAATAAACATCCTAATGATTTACGGATTGTGGAATTTCCGGCAGTGCCAGTGAAATGTTGTTTATAGTCACGAATACGCAGACTTTTACTGCTTTTGCCTACATACACGACATTGTATTTTTCTTTTTTGTGCTGAAAAGAGGTTAGTATGGGAGTAGTGGAAATTTGCACTTTTATGGGCAATGAGGACGTACTACGTAATACTATGATATAGTTACCGGGCTTATCAGGTAAGACTGAAGCTCTCGTTTTTTGAGGGTCAAATAAAGAAAATTCATCTTGTGAAATCATGTTGTTGGTTTCATATATAGCCGCCTGAGACCCCACTAAGCAGAGTTATATAAAAAGAAGCGTGGGTCTGCATGCCACGTCTTAGATGAAGGTCGTAGGAAAATACCTTGAGTACAGATATGGATATAGCAGCCCACGCCTATAGCGTGAGAACCACTATGCTATCCTTGTACTCTTTGAAAATTTCCTACGTTTTCATCTACAAGATAAGCATAACGCTTCTAAAAATTCTAATATGTCTTGGAAAGAGCATACTCAATCCAATGCAAAAATATGAAAAACAGCCGAATAAATGAAACCAAAGCCTCTTATTTTTTTATTTTATTACATATTACGTTTTACAATCTCAATCCTCTTTTCGGCTTATTCTCTTCTTTTGAGGTGTTGCTTACACTCAGTTTTTCTTTGAGTTCCTGAAACTTCATTCTGAACCATTCAAGTATTGGCATTCCGTCAATGCACAGCTGGAACTTTCCTTTCTCCTGTGGATTTCTCTCTACGCTTGCCGTTGAGTGCTCCGTCCTGAACTTTTCCTTGTGCTCCTTTGAATAGAGCCTGCCCTTGAACCCTACGGGCTGCAGGCTGACGATTTGCCTTGTCAGTTCCTCGGTGAACCCCACTTCCCTGCATTGTTCAGCTATGGGCAGCAGTTCCGTTACGATAGGGAAATAGGTGTCTATCTGTTTCAGCCTATTGTCGTATTCCTTGATTTTTTGCTGGTAGCTCTGATCTATCCTGATTATCTCACTGTTGTGGCGGTGCTCCATGTTCTTCTGTTCCCTCTGTTCGGCTTGTACTTGTCTTTGCAGATTGGCTGTGTCCCGCTTCAAATTTTCGTTCTCCGCCTCCAGCCTTTTGACCTTGCTGCCGCCCAAAAGAGAACTCACCCCGTCCGCTATGGCTGTGGTTGCG
>ENA-OOQG01000688-OOQG01000688.1-human-gut-metagenome-genome-assembly--contig:-NODE-688-length-10879-cov-1.788433_pt1 | contig 10879 bp, 8 predicted proteins | sample MGYA00241085_ERZ501155 | MGnify/ENA primary metagenome ERZ501155 (study PRJEB25962, sample SAMEA2042438) | human gut metagenome | biome: human gut; feature: human-associated habitat; material: faeces...
CTTTGGGATTTTGCAGGTGATGACGCATGTCATCCTGCTTTTTCTCGTCACGACTAAAAATACGGATCTCCTTGATGTCGCTATCAAGGAAACGACGCAATACAGCGTTACCGAAGGAACCGGTACCGCCAGTGATTAATAAAACTTTGTCTTTGAAGATGGACATAACTATTTATTATGATTAGAAACAAAGATAATGTATGATTTTTTAACCCGAATTTGAGTACTTACCAACAAAATCTTATTAATTATAATATCTCTTCATATAACTCAATGTATTTTTCAAAACACTTGTCTTTATCAAAGCATTCTTCAGATCGCATACGACAATCAGCAGAAGATAAAGGATGCTCCATCAAATTCACAATAGCTTTTGCTAAAGCCTCTATATTACCTTGCTCTACGACTACACCTGTCTGACTATTAATCGCTTCTGGGGAACCGCCTGTGCGGTAAGTAATCACAGGTGTTCCACAAGCTAGAGACTCAATATTGACTGTCGGAAAATTATCTGCGTATGTAGGGTTGATAAGTACAGAAGCATTAGAATACAAGTTCACCAGTTCTTGGACGTTCTGAGTGCGCACAACACACCTAATTCCTTTTGGCATTTTTCTCATTTGTTCGGTTGAGAGGCCAACCATTGTGATGGAGAATTCGTCATAAGAAAGCATTTCACGAAGTTTTATTATGTCATATAGACCCTTCTTCTCATCCCAAACACTCGATACAGAAAGAATATCGAACTTTGCATTTCTGCTTTTTTTCTGAGGACAAAATGTATGAATATCTATACCATTATGAATAACCTCAAGTCGCTTTTCTTTTAGAAAAGACTCTCGAACAAAGCTGCTCAACCATTCTGAACAAGTCACTATTGTCAATGTTCTATTTGCTGTAAACAAAGATTTCTTCAGTTCATAATTTTTACGCGACCTATCCATCAAAGTATTAGGATAGTCATGAACCAAAGGACAATCATAACATCCTGTCTTCCACTTCATACAATCCTTTGTCACAAAATGAAAACAATGACCTGTAAAAGCCCAACAATCGTGGAACGTCCACACCACCTTAATGTCAGTCTTGTTAAGATATTCAAATAGCAAACGATAATTCAAGTAGTGATCATGTATGTTATGCAACTGCACAACGTCAGGATTTATCTCCTCTATCTGGCGAATCAACCTCTTGGTAGCTCCACGGGAGCAAAGTCCCTCATTATCACGAATTTTTTGCTCTCCATAGTGCATGTACATATCCAACTTGTTGCCCACCTTGATAAGATACGACAGAGAAGGATTGCTCCATCTTCCATATGCAACAAAAGATTCCCATCCATGAGCCATTGCACACAAACCTATCTGTTCCGCAATCTTTCCCGTCGAGCCCCAGTTAGCAGTAATATTTATTTGAAGTAGTTTAGGCATATTAGATTTCCATAACATTTTTCCTTGTTTGAAATTGTTCCATTACATCAGCAATCCATATAGACTCCCGTCTTCTTAATCGCGCAGTAGAGAAACGCTTGTTTACAATACATGATATAAATTCTTGAATCTCATATCTCAAACCCGCACCATCCCATTTGTAGAAAAATTTTCGATTTTTATTTTGATCTTCATACCTAAGTTCAAAATAGTCTGTTTTCCACCAAGGAGCAGGAACATAGGCATATCCCTTTGTACCAGAGATAACCAAGTTTCCTTCTGTCTTAACACCCAAACCTGCCTTGAAAGAACAAATGGCATGATCATAACGTAACACTCCTTTTGTGTAAATATCAACCCCATTTTCCATCCGGCTATATATATTGATATTTCTGCATTCTGTACCCAATAACTTTACCATTGGGAGCAAAACACTACTACCCTGCTCATACAAAGCGCCACCAGACTGATTAGGATCAAACTCTCGCCCGCTCTTATCAAGCAATTGAGAAACAGAAGACTCAATATCCACGACTTCACCTATCACACCCGACTTAATCATTACAATAAGATGATTAAAAGCAGGACAATGTGCAGTTTTATTTGCCTCCATAAGAATAACCCCTCTTTCTTCTGCCATTTTAAATAACTCTTTGGCTTGAAAACCAAGAAGAACCATAGGGGTTTCAACAAGTACGTGTTTACCTGTAACTATTGCTTTTTTCGCATAATCGTAATGAGAATTGTGAGGTGTAGCAATATATACTGCATCTACAGATTCTAAAAAAACATCCAGGTTATTATATGCCACTATGCTCTCATTCTCCTGAGAAATCTTTGTTAAGGCATTTGGTTCAATATCGTAAGCAGCTACTACCTTAATTCCGTTCACGACAGAAGCTTCATAAGGGAATCGGCTTGATACACGTCCACATCCTATGATGCCAACCTTAACATCAACAGTAGATTCTGCACGAAGCATAGTTGAAGAGATACCTTCCGTTCTAGGAAGATATACAACTTTCGTAAATTCATTAAGATAATCAAATAGGCCTTCCCAATCAGAACCAATTGCAAAAATATCTACGTTATATTTTTGAATATCATCAATTTTCTGACCTACATAGTCTTCGATAATTATCTTATCTGCATAACCAGTTGCTTTTACAGCTTCCACGCGTTCAAGAACATTATTTCTGACATTCAATTTACCTCTGCCTTTGTCAAAAGAATCGCTTGTTACACCAACAATCAGAAAATCACCGAGTTCTTTTGCTCTACGCAAGAGATTGATATGACCTTGATGAAGTAAATCATAAGTGCCGTATGTAATAACCGTTTTCATATAGGAATTTTGTTTGTTCTTCGCCGCAGTTTCGCTCTGCGCAGGCCTGACTGCAAGGTGAGAAATTGGCTTTTATTTATCTAACTCAATGAGAGCATTCCAGAACTGTTCCATATATTTCTTCTCACCAATAGACACGCGAAGACATGTTCCAAAATTACCAACACCAGAATATGACTTGATGAGAATCTTCTTCTCTTCCTTCATGCGTTCAACAATCTTTTCTGCATCTGTCTTAGTCTTAATGAAGATAAAGTTTCCTGCTTCACCCTTATGCTCATATCCATTTACATCCATCTGATCAATAAGATACTGACGGCCCTCCTTGAAATTGTTGATAAGCATGTTCAACACCTCTGGATTATCAATAATAGCCTCTGCAAATGCCATTGCAAATGCATTAGTATTGTGAGGAGTACAGAACTTCTGCACCATCTTCACACCTTCTGGCCAACCAGCAACATAACCAAGGCGGCAACCTGCCATTGAGAAGAGTTTAGAGAAAGTACGAGTTACGAAAACATGCTCCTGTTCAAAAGCGTATTTGATAAAGGTCTTTGGATAGAAATAATGGTAAGCTTCATCCACAAGAACAGTAATCTCATGTTTACGAGCAGCAGCAAGAATAGCTTCAAACTCCTCATCTGAATAAACATTACCCATTGGGTTATTAGGGTTCAGGAGAATAAGCATTTGAGTGTCATCAGTAAGGATATTGATGATATTATTGATGTCCATTGTAAGATCTTCGTTGTATGGGACTTTGACAAAGTCACGACCATACATCTCTGAATATATCTGGAACATGAAGTATGAAGGTACGACACCCACAATGCGACCTCCTGGAGAAGTAAACGCCTGAATGATGTAACGAATGCCTTCAGCCGAACCATTCATAAGGCTAAGGTGCTGAACATCAGTACCAAGAAAAGCAGCGAGCTTCTCTGTGAACTGAAAGGTCTCTGGATACTGACCGACGAAACGGCCATCTACCTGAGATAGGACTTTGTTTATGAATTCCTGAGGGAGACCACCGGGGTTCTCATTCAGGTCAAGACGAAGATAATCTTTGCGTGCATTCTGATCAAAAATACGATACAAGTTCTCAATTCTTGGATCCAAGTAATACATAATTTATAATTCTATATTAATGATTTACTATTAAATATCTTGCAAAGTTTTTTATACAGCCCATACTACTGAAACCGAAATATAAAAGGTATTCGAAAAAATTCTATATTAAGAAACCTCATTTTTCTAAGGGAATATAAAAACTGATAGAACGAGATTGTTTGCAATAATTCATAGCAAACTTTTTGAAGCCCATTCTAAGATGATATGTTACCGATGAAACAGATTTCGGATTTGTGTCACTAACAATGAAGTCGTACTTCTCTTTTCTACAAATCTCAAGAAATGTTTGGAATAACAGAGAAGCAACTCCTTTTCCTTTGTAGCTATCAATCACTCCCAAATAGTCATGGGATACATAATAATAAAACCCTTTCTGTCGAGATTGAGACATTAAGGCCCCTATTGATCGCAACTAATAAATACATTTTGCGCCTTCCACCATCGTATAACATTTTTTAATATCTTCTGCTATAAAAGAGGCGAAAGAAAAATGAATTCCTTGTCATTCCTTTTCAAGACAAGCATCCTTAAATATACACGAAACTATAGGGTAAAGTTCTTCTGTTATTGTCGGAAATTCGAAAATTTCAATATTCATTTATTTTTTTTTCAAAATTTGAAATGAACTCATCCACATCTTTCTTTATTTCCTTCCATCTTTCTTCTATTGAATTTAACAGATAAGATATTTCTGAAATATTGATACTATCGCAAATATTATAATATGCATTAGGATCATTAATCAAATCATACACCTCTGCAAGTTCTCCATCTTCAAAATCCTCCTTAATGGAAACTTTATAAGCAACTATATAATTCTTATCACGTACACTAAACCAAATCCGTCTATTCATCATATCAGGACATCCTGGTCCCATATACTCAGATACAACATATTCACGAGGTTTAGTCTCGCGAAGCATTGATTGTCCTTTGAAGTCCGATGGGATTGGTAATCCCATTATATCCATCAAAGTTGGAAGTACATCTTTCGACTGCTGATATGTCTTAATGACAGAACCTTTCAGTCCCGGATGTCGGATCAACATCGGAATGTGGTAACATTCATCATCAAAGCAATTGACTCGTTTATTATGTATTGGCCAATAGGTGTAAGATGAGCCATGATCAGCGACAAAAAGAATTGTAGTAGCGTTCCATAGGCCAAGTTCTTTTAATGATTTGCAGAAACGCTCTATGCAATAGTCTGTATATCGAATAGATAGAAGATAAATGAGATTACCTCTAAAGTTTGTTCCAAGTTGGTCAACATAATCCTCAAGCATTCTCATTTCTTCGTCAATAACTTCTTTATCCTGAGTATCATATGAAAAGAAAGCGATATTGTTGTGAGGTTCCTCTGCATTAAGATAAAAGTAGAACGGGGTGTCGGATTTTCTACTTTTCAAGAATCCTAATGCTGTATCATAGACAGTTCTCGCAGGGTGATTGTTCTGCCAGGTTTTCTCGCCCCAACGCTTCTGCATCAATTCACAAGGGAATAGACTTCCAACATAATTCTGCCAAAACATAAGATTGGAGGAATCCTTCGTTTTCAAGTATCGTTTGATCCCCCTATATGTTCGCTTTATTCCCGGAATGTTTCTGAAAGCGTTTGCCTTGAAATTATTCTTTTTAATCTTCTTGAACAGAGAGGAATATTTCTTTACTACATAGCCATTCAAGAATTCAGCATCAATATAAACAGACACAGTAGATGGGTCTATTGTAAACAATACATGTGATTCTGCTTCTGAAAGTAGTTTATCAATATAACTACGAGGATTCATTTTGCAAGACTCACATTCTTTTTCTAATGTATCAAGAGACTTTTCTGCATCATAACATTCACATACCTTTTTATGCATTAAAGATGCCTCTGGCTCAGAGAGCATATCTCTCATATAACGAATCCATGACTCAAACATAAGGCACAGACGTTTTTCCAACAAGCTATACTCAATATCGGACAGTTGCCTCTCCCTAGATATTTCAGAATAGTACTTATATACTCCTCCCCATTCACTTGGAAAATAGAAACTACTATTATAGCAACGATGATCAATGTTCTCGTTTTGCTTGTCACCAATAATGTAGAAAGGATAATTGAAATCGTATGTTTCATATCCTAAATCGTGGAAGGCTTTATAATGATTAATAGGAGATGTATTTGTTCTGAAGAAATAGCCATAATCATCAAGACAATTTCTACCTGTAAACAAACTACGAGTAGCAGCATCGGTATAAGGTGCATAAGAATATAATTTGGTGGTAACCAAACTCTCCGACCTCAAAGAATCCAAGAACGGCGTTGGACTCACATAAGCTCTATTTTTTCCGACATAGTTCCATGTAACAGAATCCACAAAAAAGAATATGACATTATTCTTCATCTATATTTATTCATATTAAAGAATTTAAATAAGCAAATTATCAAAGATGTTCCGTTTATTTTTCAATAGAAGAGAAAATATCTATATATTTGCTAGCAATACTCCCAAGTCTATATTGCCTACTATTCTCTAACCCCTTTTTTATCAAGTTTTCTCTTAGTTTATCATCATTTATTAGTTTTATAATAGCATCGTGTAACTGGGCTGGATCTTTGGGATTGTTTATATATAAAGCAGCATCGCCAGCAACACTCTTCATGGGTTCTTTATTTGTTGTGATTACTGGACGTCCTATAGCTTGTGCTTCAATAGTGATTACACCAAAGCCCTCATAGGAAGATGGGAAACAAACGATATCTGATCTTCGGTAAGTTTCTTTCACCTCTTCAGGAGATAAATCGTAAACATTTTCAAATTTGATATTCAAACGATTCGCAAGTTGAATTTGGCTTTCATCCATTTTGCGTACAACAAGAAGTTTACATGAAATACCTTGTAAAGCCTGAATAGTTGTTTCTAGATTTTTATGAGGTCTAACCCCATTCTGTAAAACAATAAAGTTGGATTTATCAAATGTTTTATGATAATATTCGAACCCATCTATACTTCCACTTGGAATAACAGATATCTTATCTCTAATAGAGGGTAGCTCTTTGCACAACTCTGTTTTGGTAAAGTTAGAGATGGCAACAACTCTTTTTGCTAATTTTATAGGATATAGATGAGTAAAATACAGCCCAAAACGTTTAATTGTTTTAAATTTATCACTTGTCCAAAATCCTATATCATGAACCGTAAGTACAGATTTACAGCCTAATAACGCATATACAGCATAGTGTACTTCACCCACAATATGATTAATTCCTTTTTTTGAACGATTTTTATGTACAAATAATAAATTGGAAATAATTGATTTGATATTTAAGCCAATAGCTGGTAGATAATATTGTTTGATATAAATATTCTCACTTTTTCCTATGGTTTCAACTATAGGCTTCATCACATGATTAATACTTATCCCTGGATCATATTTTGATTTGAAAAAGAAAACTATTTCCATATTCGTCTTAATATAATGGCTTGAAAAATAATACCAATTATCAAAAACCTTATTCCTTCTACAACGTATGTATTGAATCCAGCTTCATTAGTATACAAAGAAGATAAGAAAATAACACCAGTTAAAACAGCACCATCTTTTCCACTATTAAGTAATTGCTCACAGAGTTTCAATAAAAATGAAATAATCAAAAATCCAATTATAACAGCTAAGATATCAAATGTAAGATATAAGAAACCAACAGGACCAAATGCTGTTGAACTATTTGACATATTGCCTGTAACCGTATTCGAAACCCACCATACTCCCAAATCATTAACAGGTTTATCTGGCCACAAAAATCTCGGCACAAACAATTGCGCAGGAATAGTATAAAAATAATACAGAAAATCGGGATCACGAGGTATATGTAATCCAAATTTTTCTTTATATTCAATAAATGTAGCTAACTCAGGTAAGGTTGTAAATCTAGACATAACTTCATCGATGATAGATACTTCTTCACTTGTAATGATCTGATTTTGGATTAATACTCCATTATAAATACAATCGAATATGCTAGAAATAGAATTGGGAATTTCCTTGGAATATACCAAATACTCCCTATAAGGATTTACTAAACCATATGCTATAATAAGAGAAATAAAACAAATTATCCCCAACTTGAAATTGATCTTTTTTAGAGCCAAATAATTTGCAATGAAGATAATTATAAAAGTCATAACTATTGCACCTTTATAACCTGCAAGTATCTGAAAAAACAATAATAAGGAAAAGGCGAAAATAAAAAGTTTTTTTGACCTTTTGTATTTAAAATATTGCCATGCTAACAAAAATACGACACCTTTAAGTGCTGTGGCAACAAGGTATTCTATTTGATCAAATGCTCCAATTTCCTTATTATCCGCATAAATCGTGGCAAGAACGCCATAACTGCCACTATATATGGATCTAAAATTTAATATTATTGATGATAATAAAAAAAAGTACGTATAAGTTTTTTTTACAACAAGTTTATGTACAAACAACTTGGAATACTTCTTCAAGGAGTATAATATAGGATTAAATAATAACGATTTATAAGAATACCAAAGAGTTATAAATCCAGCATTCACATAAAGCATACTTTTAGCAAGGGATATATAAGTAGGATAATAACGTATTTCACCATTTGAATATTGAAATAAAACAGGAAATCCATAAGGCAACAGAAACATAAATATTGATGTCACAATAATCGGATTAATAATTGACATTCCCTTCTTTAATTGTTTACAAATTAGTAATCCAATATACAACGAGAAAATAATATTTAGTCCGATAAAGAGCTGCTCACTATTGATATATCCCCCGTAATACGCAAATAAAAAAAAAGAAATTAAAAGTAAATATATAACTACCATTAATCCTGCAAATTAGATCCATGTCTTAGAATATCTAAATCCATTGATATACCATCTTTTATTCCTCTTAAAACATAAAATAAAGAAGTATATTTAAAATGAAGCAAGTAATGAAAACAATATTTTACGATTTGAAAAATTGTAGAACTTCTGTAACTAAGTTTACTTCTCAAAATACCATTTGACAATCTTGTCGACCAAATAAGATTTCTTACTTTATAGTAAATTCTTTTATCAATAGTATTCTTGTTTTCTGGTATTTTGTGATAATGAATAGCGTCTTTTACTAATGTTGTATGAAAAAATGCTTCCTTCACCCTATTCAGAAACTCAAACTCATCTCCCCAAATAAAGTAATATTTATTAGGTAGTCCAACACATTCAATTAGTTTTCTAGACAAAAGAATAGCATTGAAAGGTCCACCGCTATGAGACAATTCATTAAATTTTGTATTTAAGAGATACGGCCAATGACATGTTCCTGTCTCCGTATACAATAAAGGAGCAACATATTGCGACCCTTGTTTTGCTACTGAAATGAGTTTTTCCAAACAGAAACGATCCGAAATGCCATCATCATCCATAATCCAAAAATAGTCATATCCGCTTTGATAAGCATATTTAATGCCATTATGAAAGCCTCCAGCTCCCCCTAAATTCTCTTGCGTAAAGAATTTGATTTGCGGATTTTCTTTAAGCCATTTTTCTGTACCATCTGTTGACCCATTATTTACAACAATAATATCAAAATTATTAAATGATTGATGCAATAATGCATTGATACACTGTTTCAATAACTCAAGTCTATTATAAGTTACAACAATACAGGCAATATTATTCATTATATACAAATATCTAAATTTAAAACTTGTTCAATTACAGGAGCCATATCAAAGTACTTGTACTGCCCAAGGCGACCTCCAAAGACAACACCTTGCTCCTTCTCAGCCAACTTGCGATACTCCTCTGCAAGAGCATTGTTGCGGTCATCATTCACAGGATAGTATGGGTCCATACCCTCTTTGTACTCTGTTGAATACTCTTCTGAAACCACGGTCTTGGGACAATCGTAAACCTCTTGACCGAAGAGTTCGAAATGCTTGTGCTCAATCACACGAGTATAAGGTTCGTTGTGGCTGGTGTAGTTTACAACAGCATTACCTTGATAGTTAGGTGTGTTCTCTACACGTGTCTTGAAGCTAACGGTACGCCAATCAAGCTTACCCAATTTATAATAGAAATACTCATCGACTGCACCTGTGTAAACGAGTTTATTGGCATAATTCCGCCAATTATCTTTCAAGGGACACAAATCACTAAAATCTAACGAATCTTTAAAGAAGTCAAAGTTAGTTTTGCACTCTACGCCTTCAAGCAGACCTTCGATGAGTTTGTTGTAGCCACCAACAGGAATACCTTGGTATCGATCATTGAAGTAGTTATTGTCGAATATCATGCGTACAGGAAGACGCTTAATGATGAATGTAGGAAGATTCTTGCAATCACGTCCCCACTGCTTCTCTGTATAACCCTTTACAAGCTTTTCATATATATCACGGCCAACAAGTGATATAGCCTGTTCTTCAAGGTTCTTAGGCTCGCCTGTTATCTCTTTCTTCTGCTCTTCAATCTTTGCAGCAGCTTCCTCTGGAGTAACAACGCCCCACATTTTATTAAATGTGTACATATTAAAAGGCATTGAATATAATTCACCCTTATAATTAGCTACAGGGCTGTTAGTAAATCTGTTAAATTCAGCAAACTGTGTGATATACTCCCATACCTTCTTATTATTAGTATGGAATATATGTGCACCATACTTATGTACATTAATGCCTTCCTGCTTCTCTGTATAGATATTACCTGCTATATTAGGTCTTTTATCTACTACAAGCACTGACTTTCCTGCCTTCTTTGCCTCGTGTGCAAAAATAGCTCCGTATAAACCTGAACCTACTACTAAATAATCGTACATTACATTTTCCTCTTTTCTATTATATATTTTTGTTTGATTTTGATTTTGCTAATAAATTTTTAAAGTAATTAACATTCATTAGTTTTTCTTTCTTATTTTACAAAATATCTATTCAAATTCTCACTAACAACTTCTTCTT
>ENA-OOQG01000695-OOQG01000695.1-human-gut-metagenome-genome-assembly--contig:-NODE-695-length-10827-cov-2.410416_pt1 | contig 10827 bp, 13 predicted proteins | sample MGYA00241085_ERZ501155 | MGnify/ENA primary metagenome ERZ501155 (study PRJEB25962, sample SAMEA2042438) | human gut metagenome | biome: human gut; feature: human-associated habitat; material: faeces...
CTTTGTTAACCTTAAATCTAATACTATGAAAAACACAATGCAAAGGTACGAACATTATTGAAATTTGCAAATTCGACAAAAAGAAAATTATGTTCTCTAACATGATTTAAGGAGATCCGCCACATTTGTTAATGAACATTTCCCTGTCAGATTATAAGTGACATTTTTACAGTTATATTTCTTAACGTATACTAAACCACAAGACAAAATACACATTAAAAGTTAAATAAAGCGGATTGATACTATGTTTTAAAACATAAATAGGAATTTTGGTGTTATCTTTGCAGTAGTAAAAGAGAAAACAAAAGGTTTTTAGGAATAACCAGTTCTCCAAACGGGAGAACATAAAAAAGATGTAATTATGAAAAGAACAAATGACACAATCGAGATGTTGCAGTATCAGTTAAGAAGATACAAAGCAATGAGAAAGGGAGCTGCTTGCCAATCTTTGCAATACAAGCTTCAGAAATTAATGAGCCAACAGGCTAATGCCTGATGAGCTCTACCATAAAGAACACAAGTTTATAATTTTATAATATAAGAAAAAGGATATGATTTTTATCATATCCTTTTCTTATTATTATCTAGAATGAAAGTTATTCATATAGATAAAACATTCTATCCATCAACTGCCATTTTTCAGCCGAAGACGCTCCCGGCTCTGCCTGTTGAAAGACAGACATATACTCTTCCCATTCTGCCTGACGAGGCAACGTAGCCATTCTGGCCATGGCCGTATCCCAATCAAAATCGAGAGGAGTTTCCACTATCATAAACAAATTAGTTCCCAAGATATAAATTTCCATTTCCAAAATACCGACTTCACGAATAGCTGCCAATGTTTCCGGCCAAACCTTGCCTTCCGAATGACGCTTTCTATACTCGGCTATCAAGGCCGCATCGTTTTTCAGATTCAACATCTGGCAATAACGTTTTACCGGTCCCTGATATTTCCGAACTTTATATCCCTGCTTTTTGTTTTCCATTATTCTCTTACTTCCCAACCTAATGCACTAGCTCCCAACACGGCGGCATCAGCATCCTTCAATTCAGAAATCAACAATTTAGTCTTACCTTCGTAAATCTTCAAGATATTATCATCTATAGCTTTACGGATCGGCTTCATGATATAATCACCAGATTTTGCCAATCCACCAAACAGGATAATCGCTTCCGGGCTGGAGAAAGCAATGAAATCCGCCAAAGCCTCACCCAAAATACGTCCTGTATATTCAAAGATATCTTGTGCTAATTTATCCCCTCTTACAGCCGCGTCAAAAACATCTTTAGATACAATATCTTCAGCCGGGATATCTCTTAACAAACTAGGTTCGGGACGGGCAACCAGAAATTCACGTGCCGTGCGTGCCACACCTGTAGCCGAACAATAAGTTTCCAAACAGCCCTTACGACCACAACCACACTGACGTCCGTCACGACGAACGATCACATGTCCCAATTCTCCGGCAAAACCATCGTGTCCGTAAACCAGTTGTCCATTTATTACGATACCACTACCAACACCGGTTCCAAGAGTAATCATAATAAAGTCTTTCATGCCACGAGCCGCACCATAAGTCATTTCACCGATAGCGGCAGCATTAGCATCATTTGTCAAGGCAGTAGGAACACCTATTGCTTCTTCAAACAAAGCAGCCAAGGGAATCACCCCTTTCCAAGGAAGATTCGGAGCAAATTCAATGGTTCCGTTATAGTAGTTTCCATTAGGAGCACCTACACCCATACCTTTAATTTTTTCTACGCCACCGAACGATTCAATCAACGGACGCAATTTTGAACTGACAGCCTCTACATAATCCTCTATCTTAGAAAATGATTGTGTCTTAACTGAATCGGTAGCCAATACGTTACCACGCGAATCTACGATGCCAAAAACTGTATTAGTTCCGCCAATGTCCATACCTACTACGTAGGGTTTTTCCATGCCTGTTACCATGATATATTATTATTTAGGGTTAGTTATTTTGAGCAAATGTACACAATGAGAAAAAAGAGAGCAAATTTTTTTTCAATTATTTCATATAGCATTGCAACTTTTTGTATCTTTGGCACGTCTAACCAGACAAACACAAGTTAAATTCATCGGTAATGATACATTTAGAGAATATCAACAAAACCTATCATAACGGAGCTCCGCTACATGTTTTGAAAGGTATCAACCTCGACATAGAACGAGGTGAGTTTGTTTCCATTATGGGGGCTTCAGGTTCCGGAAAGTCCACTTTATTGAATATTTTAGGCATCTTGGACAATTACGATTCGGGAGAATATTATTTGAACGATGTATTAATCAAGAATCTGAGTGAAACCCGCTCTGCCGAATACAGAAACCGGATGATAGGATTCATCTTTCAGTCTTTCAACCTGATTTCTTTTAAAAATGCGGTAGAAAATGTAGCTCTTCCCCTCTTCTATCAGGGAGTGAGCCGAAAAAAAAGGAATCAAATGGCATTAGAATACCTTGACAAACTAGGTCTTAAAGAATGGGCGCATCATATGCCCAATGAATTGTCCGGCGGACAAAAACAACGTGTAGCCATAGCACGTGCCTTGATATCCAAACCGCAAATCATCCTCGCCGATGAACCTACCGGAGCCCTGGACAGCAAAACATCCGTGGAAGTGATGAATATTCTGAAAGAACTGCATAAAAACGAGGGGCTGACAATTGTTGTCGTCACTCATGAAAGTGGAGTAGCGAACCAAACGGACAAAATCATCCATATCAAGGACGGACTGATTGAACGGATTGAAGAAAACATAGACCATAATGCCTCTCCTTTCGGCAAGAACGGATTCATGAAATAACTGACACACATGATTGATCTTATTCAAGAAATATTCGGAACAATAAAGCGCAATAAATTACGCACGTTCCTCACCGGCTTTGCCGTAGCTTGGGGTATCTTCATGCTGATCGTACTGCTGGGGGCAGGCAACGGACTAATCCATGCTTTCGAAAGCTCATCTGCAGATATGGCTATGAATTCCATCAAAGTATTTCCCGGCTGGACTTCCAAAGCATACGACGGATTAAAAGAAGGACGCCGCATTGAACTGGACAATAAAGACTATCGGATAACCGAAACCGATTTTCCCAAAAATGTCATCAGCGTAGGAGCTACCGTACGTCAGAGTAATGTGACTTTAACATATGGACAAGACTATGTATCCACCACATTGGAAGGAGTATACCCTAATCATAAGGATGTAGAAAGAGTAAAACCTGCAGGGGGGCGATTTATCAATGACATCGATATCCGTCAACGGCGAAAAGTAATCATTCTTCATACAAAAACCGCAGAAATGCTCTTTAAAAAAGACGCAGACAAAGCTATCGGAAAATTTGTCAACGCCAATGGAGTAGTATATCAAGTGGTAGGCCTTTTTACCGACAAGGGAAGTTTCCAACCTAACGCCTTCATTCCATTCACCACCTTACAACTCATATATAATAAAGGTGACAAGCTGAACAATTTGATATTTATGACACAAGGACTCGATACAGAAGAAAAAAATGAAATCTTTGAAAAGGAGTACCGCAAAGCTATCGGCGTACACCACCGGTTTACAGCTGATGACAAAGGCGCTATCTGGATGTGGAACCGTTTCACCCAATTCCTGCAACAAGAAAAAGGTATGCGCATTCTGACTATAGCCATTTGGGTAATAGGCATATTCACTTTGCTGAGTGGCATCGTAGGTGTAAGTAATATCATGCTGATCACAGTAAAAGAACGGACCCGTGAATTTGGTATCCGCAAAGCGTTGGGTGCCAAACCTATATCTATCTTATGGCTAATCATAGCCGAAAGCGTAACAATTACCACCTTTTTCGGGTATATAGGAATGGTGGCAGGCATTGCTGCCACGGAATACATGAACACAGTGGCAGGAAACCAAACTGTAGACGCAGGCGTTTTCACCGAAACAGTTTTTCTCAATCCCACAGTAGATATCAGTATAGCCATACAAGCAACCATGACATTGGTGATAGCCGGTACACTGGCAGGTTTCTTTCCTGCCCGCAAGGCCGTCATGATCCGACCAATCGAAGCACTTAGAGCAGATTAAAATTATGAGAATAGATTTAGACAGGTGGGAAGAAATATTCATCACCATTACCAGAAACAAGACACGTAGCCTATTGACCGCTTTTGGTGTTTTTTGGGGCATATTCATGCTGGTTGCCCTTATGGGGGGTGGCCAGGGACTACAAGATATGATGTCGGCCAACTTTAAAGGATTCGCCACCAATTCCGTTTTTTTCGGAAGTAATAAAACCAGTGAAGCCTATAAAGGATTTAGAAAAGGACGTTATTGGGATATGGAATTTAACGATGTGGAACGTATCCGCCAAGCCGTACCGGAAGTAGAAGTTATCACTCCCAATATCAGCCGATGGGGCTCTACTGCTATTTTCGGAGACAAGAAAAGCTCCTGTGCCGTCAGAGGGTTACAACCTGATTATGAAAAGATAGAAGCTCAAAATATTACAATGGGGCGCTTTATCAATGACGTAGACATACTGGAAAGCCGGAAAGTATGCACCATAGGAAAACGAGTATACGACGAACTGTTTCCCCAAGGAGGAAACCCATGCGGACAATATTTGCGTGTGGATGGTATTTACTATCAGATTGTAGGTGTTAGCTTATCAACCAGTAACATGAATATCAATGCAGGAACAGAGGATAGTGTAACTCTTCCATTTACTACCATGCAAAAAGCATACAATTTTGGAAAGCGCATTGATTTAGTCTGTATTACCGTAAAACCGGGTGTGACCGTTACCAGTATAGCTGACAAAATAGAACAAGTAATCAAGAAAGCGCACTATATCCACCCGGACGACAAACAAGCGGTGATCATGGTCAATGCAGAAGCAATGTTCAGCATGATTGACAATCTGTTCACAGGAATCAAAATTTTGGCATGGATGGTAGGTTTGGGAACATTACTGGCAGGAGCTATCGGAGTAAGCAATATTATGATGGTTACCGTGAAAGAACGTACAACCGAAATCGGCATCCGCCGAGCCATTGGCGCACGCCCTAAAGATATTCTAAACCAAATTCTTTCTGAAAGCATGGTATTGACAACTTTTGCAGGGTTGATGGGAATTAGTTTCGGAGTCTTGATCTTACAAGGGCTGGAAATAGGAACGGCAGCTTCGGGTACAGAGGCTCATTTCCAAATCAGCTTCTGGATGGCCGTCGGGGCCTGCATCTTATTGATGGTCCTAGGTATGCTGGCCGGATTGGCACCGGCTTATCGCGCTATGGCCATCAAACCCATTGAGGCTATAAGAGACGAATAAAGCCGTCCGACGTAACGGATAAAGTTTCCATGCAAGAACAAACAAGAATAAAAAAATAATAAAACAAACAGATATGAAAAAGTATGTAAAAATTGCACTATTAGTCATCGTTGCACTGATATTCATCGGAACATTTGTATTTCTCTATCAAAAATCACAACCCAAAGCCAGCGTGTATACTATATTAAACGCAGAAATCACCGATCTGAAAAAGACCACTGTAGCTACTGGAAAAATAGAACCACGTGACGAGATTCTGATTAAGCCACAGATTTCAGGTATCATTGACGAGGTATATAAGGAAGCCGGACAAAAAATAAAGAAAGGAGAAGTGATTGCCAAAGTAAAGGTGATCCCCGAACTGGGACAACTAAACTCGGCAGAAAGCCGTGTAAGACTGGCAGAAATCAATGCCAGACAAGGAGAAACGGACTTTGCCCGTATGAAAAAACTGTTCGAAAGCAAACTTATCAGCAGTGAAGAATACGAAAAGAGTGAAGTAGCCGTAAAACAGGCACGTGAAGAATTACAAACAGCCAAAGATAACCTGGAAATAGTCAAAGAAGGTATCACTAAAAACAAGGCTTCATTCAGTAGTACCCTTATCCGATCTACTATTGACGGATTGATTTTGGATGTGCCCGTAAAAGCCGGTAACTCCGTCATAATGAGCAACACATTCAATGACGGAACCACTATCGCCACCGTAGCCAACATGAATGATCTGATTTTCCGAGGCAATATTGATGAAACGGAAGTAGGACGCATACACGAAGGCATGCCGGTAAAAATAACTTTAGGAGCCTTACAAAACATGGAATTTGATGCACAACTAGAATATATCTCTCCTAAAGGTGTAGAAGAAAATGGTGCCAACCAATTTGAGATCAAAGCAGCCATCACAGTCCCCGACAGTATTACCATCCGTTCCGGATATAGCGCAAATGCGGAAATCGTTCTGGCACGTGCCAGCAAGGTACTGGCAGTACCCGAAAGTACTGTTGAGTTTAAAAACGACTCTACTTTTATATACGTATTGACAGATAGTGTACCTTCACAGAAATTCAGCCGTCGTGCCGTTATTACAGGTATGAGTGACGGTATCCAGATTGAAATAAAGAACGGTCTGAATGTCAATGAAAAAGTACGCGGAGCAGAAAAGAAATAACAGAATATCATTATGAAGAAACAAATCATTATAGCCTTGGCCACCCTGACTGCATTACCGGCCGTTTCCCAAGAAAAATGGGATTTACGTAAATGCATTGATTATGCTATAGAACACAACCTGAGTATCAAGCAACAGGAAGCTGCAAGAGATCAGAATGCAGTGGATTTGAATACTGCTAAATACAGCCGGCTGCCTAATCTGAACGGTAATGTGGGCCAGTCATTTAACTTCGGCCGTGCCTTGCAGGCAGACAATACGTATGGCGACCGTAATACCAAAAATACCAACTTCTCACTCAGTACCAGTATTCCTTTATTTACAGGATTGCGGATACCGAACAACATCGCTCTCAGCAAACTGAACCTGAAAGCAGCTACAGAAGACTTGAACAAGGCCAAAGAAGATATCAGCATTTCTGTCACCTCTGCCTATCTACAAATTCTTTTTAATGAAGAATTAGCAAAAGTAGCTCACAACCAAGTAGAGTTAAGCCGGGAACAGCTGGAATTGAAAGAAGCCTATTTCAAAAATGGGAAAGCATCTGAAGCCGAAGTCTATGAAGCCCGCGCACGCGTCGCACAAGACGAAATGTCAGCAGTACAGGCTGACAATAACTATCAGTTAGCTTTGTTAGAACTGAGCCAGCTGTTGGAACTTCCTACTCCTGACGGATTTGGAGTAGTATCTCCCCGTGTAGAGGATGATTTTACTCTGCTTTCACTTCCCGAAGATATCTATGCACAAGCTGTTCTGAACAAACCAAGTATTAAAGCAGCCCAATTTCGTCTGGAAGGTGCGGCCAAAAATATCCGTATTGCCCAAAGTTCCTGGTATCCGCAATTAAACTTCAGTGCAGGTATAGGAACAAACTACTATAATATCTCAGGAGTAGAAAATGCTTCATTCAGCAGCCAGTGGCATCAAAATTTTAATAAATACCTGCAATTCTCACTCAGCATTCCGTTGTTCAACCGTTTTGACACACGAAATAAAGTAAAGAACGCACGCATCCAGCGCACTGCTTTATCATGGAAGTTGGAAGAAAGCAAAAAGGCTCTTTTCAAAGAAATACAGCAAGCATACTATAATGCAGTAGCTGCCGAAAGCAAATACAAAAGCAGTAATACAGCTACGGATGCTTCTGAAGCTTCCTTCCGTCTGATGAGCGAAAAATATGCCAATGGTAAAGCCAACGCTACTGAATACAATGAGGCACGTACCAATTGGATGAAAGCCGTTTCGGATATGCTTCAAGCAAAATATGACTATCTGTTCCGTACCAAGATTCTGGATTTCTATAAGGGAGAACCGATTGAATAAAAAAAGAAGTATAATTTTAGTTGTTGTGTTTGATTCTCCCCTCTCCCTGCCTCCAGGCTGACAAGAGGGGAGTTTTTTGTTCTTCTATCTCCTTTCCGAAGAGCGGGAAGAGCTACTGCCGGTAGAACTGCGGGTAGTGCTTGAAGAGCTGCTGCGACGGCTTTCGGAACTCCGTACGCCGGAAGCATTTCTTCTTTCCTTGCTTGCCGTCTTTACCCTGCTACGGCTGGGGCTCTTATCATTATTTTTAGTTCTTGTGGTTTCTATTTTCTCTTTACTCGACTTTCTGCCACTATCCACACTACTACGTCGCGTACTGCTGTTACGTGTACCTGTGCTAATGCGATTATTACTACTGTTGCTACGTCGCGTGGTATATACATCATCCCTGCCTGCCGGACGCTTATGCGAATTAGGGCGGATGTTCACCGAACCGAAATCTGAACGGCGGCTGGTGTGGTACGACTTATCATTCCGAATACTCCACGAACCAGTATAGTGCGGATGATGGTAACGACCGCGATAATAGCTGTTGTGATAGTGCGTACGATAATGCCCACCGCAATATGTACGGTAATGATACGGCCGCGGGAAATAGAAATGATTATGGTTGGTGTAAGTGATGTAAACCCTAAAAGACCAACGACCACCACTTACATAAACCGGACGGTAAAAATAGGCGGCCTGCATGAAACGGCCGGTTATTCAGCACCCATCGAAGGTCGTCATTGCGCACATCCAGATAATCGTAATAGCGATTCAAGGCCCATTCCTCCCCCCGAAGAACGTCATCCATCAGATAACGTATACCGGAAATGAAATCATAGTTTATTTCGTACACGTCATTATACTGTTCTGTACTCAGGTTCAATTCATAGGCCATCTTGTCCGTAAGAAAGCGGGTCTCTTTACGCACTTTGCTGTTGCTCATTGCCGCACTACAAACAGCTGTACTCATCATAGCGGCAAGAAATATAAATATAATCCGTTTCATAACCCCTCCTTTTTTTAGTTATTCTTCTCATGATATTGTTTGATGAAGGCATTTATCTCGTTCTTGTCCGACGAGAAGGTCAGCTTGTCTATCGCATAATAGAAATTCGGTTTATCGGCTATTTTAGGATAAATCTTCTTCATCAACTGTTTCTTTTCACTGTCGAAACGATAAAAATCCATCAGACGGATACACTGGTCAGTAGTGAACCAAGAGGTCAGCAAGGCATGGTCGAGCACTTCCTTACGGTCTGAATCGAAACTCTGTTTTTCCATCAGCCCCATAAACTGTTCGAAGGCAGATGGTGACATCACCGGTTCATGCTGCTCGCCTCCTAACGGTCTGTCACCGGGTCTGCCAGGCTTGTGATGATTAGAAGTACCCCAGTTTCCACCAGGTCTTTTGTCCTCTGGAATGAAAATATCTTCCACTTCATTGATGGAGCAATGCACACGTTCATCATATAGGAGTTTTCCTCTTCGGGAATTCTCCCCACGGGATGGCGCTTCATAAACCTCTACCCGACAACTACCACGCAGATTGGCTACAAAACAACTGAAAGTAGGCAGGCAAACCTGCTGTCCGTCGACCAGTACCACCACTCTACGGTATGGACTTTCTATACGGATTCCGTCTATGGGCGCCGCTTTTATTGCGGGAAACGCTACCAGAACTAGACAAACACTTAATATCAAATGACGTATCATGACTTTTCTTTTTTTATTGTACGACAAAAATAGGGAGAGGAAATTCCCCTCCCTAATGATTGTCTCTATTTACAAGTAGGGAAATTCCTAATGACTGGGACTAATTCCTAATCCTGATTCCATCTTCCTCCAATACAACCAGATGTTTTTTGTACAAATCTCCCACAGCCTTTTTGAAGGTTTTCTTGCTGACACCGAAAGTTGCATAGATTTCTTCTGCCGGACTCTTGTCATTCAAAGCTATCCGTCCGCCCTGTTCACGGATATAGTCCAGCAGCGTAGCTGAGAAATCTTCTACTTTAGCCTGCCCCGGTTTTTGAAGCAGCAGGTCTATCTTGCCGTCTTCACGTACCTGCTTCACATAGGCTTTCATCCTCATGCCCGTGTGCAGTGGCTGAAATATCTCGCTCTCATATAGCAAGCCGCTATATTCATCGTTGATGATCGCCTTGAATCCCAAATCCGTCTTCTGCCAAATCAGGATGTCCACCTCCTCATCCCGGTGCAAAACAGGGCGCCGACGGTCCAGATAACGCTCCACCTTGGCCGAACCTACAATGCGGCAGGTTTGCGGGTCGACATGAATGTGTACAATATAGTTGCGCCCCTCCATCATATTCATTTTCTGCTCGCTGAAAGGCACAAACAGATCCTTCATCAGGCCCCAGTTCAGAAAGGCGCCATACTCATTGATCCACGACACCTTGAGCCACGCAAATTCGCCCACCTGTGCCAGCGGCTGCTCGGTGGTGGCCACCAGCATCTCGCTCTGGTCCAGATAAACAAACACGTGCACCACATCGCCCGGCCGCATTTCATCACGTACATATCGGCGGGGCATCAGAATCTCTACTCCGTTTCCTCCGTCCAGATAGGCGCCGTGGTCCGTAAAGCGCACGATGCTCAGGTCATTCCATTTTCCTAATTCAAACATATTGTTTTTTTTGCCAGAATCTTTTACTTTGTTTTTTAGTCCGCCTCAGGGCAACGGATAATTCTCTTCGTCAAACTCCTGCGTGGAGAGGTAGCGGGCGCCGGTATCCGGCAGTATCACGACTTTCATGCCTTCCGGCTGCTGACGCGCCAGTTCGGTAGCAGCAGCCAGGGCTGCCCCCGAGGATATTCCGGCCAGCAGGCCCTCCGTGCGTGCCAACAGGCGGGCAGCGCGCAGCGCCTCATCGTAGGTTACGGCACTGATGCGGTCAACCACACTCCCGTCGTAATTCAGCGGCAGGAAATTAGGACCGATGCCCTGCAGGCCGTGTGCCCCTGTACGCCCCTGGCTGAGCAGAGG
>ENA-OOQG01000703-OOQG01000703.1-human-gut-metagenome-genome-assembly--contig:-NODE-703-length-10710-cov-1.844580_pt1 | contig 10710 bp, 6 predicted proteins | sample MGYA00241085_ERZ501155 | MGnify/ENA primary metagenome ERZ501155 (study PRJEB25962, sample SAMEA2042438) | human gut metagenome | biome: human gut; feature: human-associated habitat; material: faeces...
TATGGAATCTGTTTATAACCGCCCGTTCCCCAATCGCTTTTTGTCTACTATATCTTATTTTTTGGCTGATTATACCAATGATGACTATGTATTTGGGCTGATTACCGGTAATCTGAGAAATTTCTTTACTCGTAATGTCTGCCAATATGACTACAAAAATTATCCTATTCGTTTTGTGGGTTCATTGGCTTACAGCTACGCGGCCATTTTGCGGGAAGTTGCCCGTGAATTTGGCATCGAACTGGAAATCATTGAAGAAACACCAATGAATGGCTTGATTGAATTCCATTCTTTAAATATAGAAGAACCTTAAATTCTTTATATAATAAGGTGTATAACTTCCTTTTTGCAAATGTATAAATATAAAGTTAAATAAATGCAAAGGAATGTTCTTGATATTAAATAATAATGTATCTTTGTTAGGACGAAATGAATGAATCATTTCTCACCTTTGTTAATAACGAGTTTTTTATCTCTTAAAACAACCAATAGAGTTAAGTAATTAACAAGATTTTAACCTTGTATAATATATAACTAAGTTCCGTCTGGACTTGGTAAATAAATAGAAAAAAGAGAGATAATATAAAAATGTGAACCTTTAAATAAAGAAAACGCCTATGAGAAATTAAAGAAGCCTTCGGAAATAGTCTGACTAATCCGAACTATATGATTCCCTTACCCTAATTTTGAAAAACTGGTTTAATTAACAAAATCATCAATCACTTATGAATGAAGATCGCAAAAAACGAGGACTTGCCAATGGTAAGTTCTTTACGGCGGTGGCAATCTGTGCTCTGTTTTTAGGCAGTGGCAACGTGATGGCTGCCCAAACAGCATCCAACGACTCACAAGGAGTACAAGAACAGATGCAATCTATCTCTGTAACTGTCACAGTTGTAGATACAAAAGGTGAACCTATTATTGGTGCCAATGTCATTGAGAAAGGTACGACCAATGGTGGCATTACGGATTTGGATGGAGTTTCCAAATTAAATGTAAAGCCCGGTGCTATTCTGCAAGTATCATTTGTGGGATATACTACTCAAGAAGTTAAGGCAACTTCGGTAATGAAGGTTGTTTTGAAAGATGATACGGAATTGTTGGATGAAGTTGTCGTAGTAGGTTATGGTGCACAGAAAAAGGTGAACCTGACCGGTGCGGTGGCTAATGTAGATGTCCAAGAGGCGATTGCAAGCCGTCCGGTAACAGATATTGCAAAAGCTTTGCAAGGTATAACTCCTGGTTTGAGTATCACGACTAATGTAGGAGGTATTGGCGTTGATTCTAATATCAAGTTGCGTGGTGCTACTGGTTCTTTGAGTGCTACGGAAGGGACAAGTCCACTGATTTTGGTGGATAATGTGGAAGTTCCCAGTTTAAGTTTGGTGAATCCGGACGATATTGCCAGCATCTCTGTCTTGAAAGATGCTGCGTCTGCTTCTATTTATGGTACACGTGCTGCCTGGGGGGTAGTCTTGATTACGACAAAGACTGGTAAAAAAAATGATAAACCGCGTGTTACCTACTCTAATAACTTCTCTTGGAGTACTCCGACTGTGATGCCACAAGTCGCTAAAACCTATGAGGGAGCACAAGCTATGTTACTGGCTGCCAATAGAAGCGGCGCTTCTACTGTAAGTTCGATAGGATATAATGTCGATGAAATTGCAGTTCAGAAGATGAAGGAATGGTACAACACTTATGGTGGAATGTCACAATCGGAATTAGGCGAAATGCAATTAGGTAGAGATTTTGAAGAACGTGGTGGCAAGTATTATTTTTATCGTCAGTTTGATCCGTTAGATATGTTTATGAAAGATTGGACTCCCCAACAGAAGCATAATCTTTCTGTCAGCGGCGGTAGTGATAAGACAACCTATAATATTAGTTTAGGCTATTTGAATCAACAAGGTATTTTAAAGGTTAATACAGATGAGTATGACCGTTATAATTTCAATGCCAATGTCAATACACAGATTCGTGACTGGTGGTCTGTGAGAGCAAATGTTATGTTCTCTCGTTCCACAAAATCAGAACCATATCAATACACAAGTGGTTATACAGACGTTTGGTACTATTTGTTGCGTTGGCCTTCTTTCTATCCTTATGCTGATTACCAGGGGATTCCTTTCCGTTCAGCTATGACTGAGATAGCACAGGCTAATCGTGAAAGTTTAACTAATAACTTTACTCGTGTTAATTTAGGAACTACTATTAATCCGATTAAGGGTTTGGTCATTAATTTTGACTACACTTTCGCTCTACTTAATGATTATCAGAAGCGTAACGGTGGTGAAGTTGGTGGTTGGGATATGTTCAACAGTAGTAATCCTTTGACTTATAATTCAAGTTTTTATGGTGCTACCCATAATCGTGTAGTTGAACGTAGTCGATATACAATGTCCAATACTTTCAAAGCTTATGCCACTTATGAAAAATCTTTTGTACAAAAGCACAACTTGAAAGTGATGGTCGGTATGGATGCTGAAACCCGTGAAAAACTGGGTCATAGTTCAGACCGACGGACATTAGTGAACTTTGATAAACCGGAAATTAATCTGGCCATTGGTGATCAGTATGTAGATGGTACTACCTATCATAATGATTTTGCGGCAGCCGGTTTCTTCGGACGTATTAACTACGATTATATGGGTAAATATCTTCTTGAGGTGAATGCACGCTATGATGGTTCTTCTAAATTTCCCTCGGGAGATCAATGGGCTCTGTTTCCTTCTGTTTCTGCTGGATGGCGTTTAAGTGAAGAAACTTTTATGAAATGGGCAAAACCAGTTCTTTCTGATTTTAAAGTACGCGGTTCTTGGGGTACAATTGGTAATCAGGATGTAGCTGCCAACTCTTTCCTTTCTGTAATGTCTGTAAATAAGTCCTCGGGCTGGGTGATTGATGGTAAGCAAGTACCTTATATTGGTATTCCTTCCGTTGTTTCTCCGTCATTGACTTGGGAACGTGTTACTACTATTGATCTGGGTTTTGATGCCCGTTTTTTCAATAATGAACTTGGTGTCAGTTTTGACTGGTATCAGCGTACTACTTCTGATATGCATTCACCAGGTGAAACATTGCCTTCTACTTTCGGAAGCACAACAATGCCTAAGGTTAATTCCGGGGAATTACAAGGACGCGGCTTTGAGTTGTCAATAGATTATAATAAAAGATTTGCTTGTGGGCTTGGTTTAACAGCACGTGCAACTTTATCTAAGATTCGCGAAAAGATTACGAAGTATAACAACCCGAATAAGAATATTTATGGTAACTACGAAGGCAAGATTATAGGTGAAATCTGGGGATATGAGACAGATCGTCTGTTCCAATATGAAGACTGCTATCAAGATGCAGATGGAAAATGGTTTATTGATACCAATAAAGTACCTTCGCAGGCATTGTATGAAACCGGTGCATTCAAATATGGTCCGGGTGATGTAAAATATAAAGATTTGGACGGTAATGGTGAGATTACTTATGGTGAACGGACTTTGGAGGATCATGGTGACTTGAAACGCATTGGTAATACTTTACCAAACTTTGAATACGGTTTCTCTGTAGCATTGACATATAAGGATTTTGACTTCAGCACATTCTTCCAAGGTATTGGCTCAAGAGATGTATGGGCTGTTGGGCAAACTGGTATTCCGGGATTTATGCCAGGCGAAGGGTGGTTAGAGCATCAGATGGATTATTGGACTCCTGAAAATACAGATGCATTCTATCCTACACCGACTTCTCACTCTTGGATAAACAACGGACAGAATTTCCTGCGTCAAACTCGTTATTTGCAGAACATGTCATATCTGCGTTGTAAGAATATTACATTAGGTTATACTGTTCCGGAAAAATGGATGAAAGTAATAACTTTTACAAGTGGTCGTATTTATGTTAGTGCGGAAAACTTGTTCGAGTTTGATCACACTAATATTCCGGTTGACCCTGAAACGACAGAGAAAGCTGCTGCTTCTAACGGTGAGTACAAATTTGGTAAGAGTTATCCGTTTATGAGATCTATTTCATTTGGTGTTCAACTTACATTCTAATAAAATTATGAAAACAAAAATATTTGCAGTTTTAGCATTGGCTGCTGGTCTCTCTTCCTGCTCGGACTTTCTGGATCGTCCGCCTATGGATCAGATAGAGAATAGTGCAGATTTCTATAATAGTGAGAATAATATTCGCTCTACGATATATGGATGGTATGATATTTATTTTACCGGTTATCAAAGCGGTTGGGTGAAATCGGATTTTTTCGACGGAACTAATGTTGCTAATTGGGTAGATGATTTGGCGCAGAAAGAAGCGACTTTCTTTACAAATACAGCCCCTGCAACTAGTGCTGACTGGTCTTTTGCAAACGTTCGCCGTATTAACCTTGTGTGTGACGGACTTGTAAATTCCACCTTGCCTGAGAGCGTTAAGAACCATTGGATAGGCGTAGCACGCTTCTTCCGTGGTATGGAATATGCTCGTTTGGTAAGGATGTTTGGTGATGTTCCATATTATGACCATGTTGTAGATAATACGGATGAAAAAGCTCTTTATAAAGGGAGAGATTCCAGAGATTTTGTAATGGATAAAGTGTTGGAAGACTTGGAATTTGCTGCAGACAATGTAAAAGAGGCTGATGGAACAGATGGGCTTTGTGTAAATCGGCATGTGGTGAATGCTTTTGAGTCTCGTATTATGTTATTTGAGGGAACCTGGCAGAAGTATCGTGAGGGAAATACAGAATTGGCAAAGAAGTATTTAGAGGCTGCAAAGACTGCCGCGAATAGAGTAATGTCTGCGCAAAAATATAAAATTTCTAGTGATTACAAAGCATTGACTATTTCACTGGACTTGGCTGGTAATCCTGAAATGATATTATATCGTTCTTATGTGGAAGGTATTCTTACTCATGCTGAAATGTCATGGCAATCAGAACAAACATTGGGCAATGGACCTTCTAAGGATTTGGTTGATAGCTATTTGACAACTAATGGGTTGCCTATTCATCAAGACGGAAATACAGTATTTAAAGGTGATAAGGTTTTCAAGGATGAAATGACTGACCGCGACCCACGTTTGGCAGCCAATATTGATCTTGAAGGTGTACGTTTAAATGGTATTGCAGGTGCGGTATATGGTATTGGAGGTTATTTTGGTACTCGTTTTGTTAACGAAGATTTATTCAATACTGCTGCAGGACAGAGTAATACTAATACAACCGACGCACCTATTATGAAACTGAATGAGGTGCTATTGAATTATTTGGAGGCTGCTGCTGAATTAAATGATATGGGAGCTTATACCTTGTCACAAAAAGATTTGGATATTACAATTAATGAAATTCGTAAGAGGGCTTCTGTAAACATGCCTGCTGTTACATTAAGTGGTAAGAACTTTAGTGTGAATGGGGTGATTATCAATGACCCAGATCGTGATTTAGGAAACTCCGAAGTGGTTGGTGACTATGAAGTTTCGCCTATCCTTTGGGAAGTACGTCGTGAAAGACGCATCGAATTGGTGTATGAAGGCATTCGCTTCGATGATATTCGCCGTTGGGGAAAATTGCATTATGCGGATATGAAGATTAACAAAAAGTTAAACTTGGGGGCATGGTTGGATAAGGAAGCTTATTTGAAAGAATATAACCAAGCTAACGGAACGTCATATACCATTGATGATTTGAAAGACATTCTTTTGGATCGTGAAGGTAATTCAGGTTATATCAAACCTATCCAGGTTTCTTCATTATTGCGTACTTATGGAGAAAAAGATTATCTTTATCCTATCCCGACAGGACAGATATCCTTGTATAACAGTAAGAGTGAACAACTGGGAGATTCTTCTATTAAGTTAGAGCAGAACCCAGGCTGGTAATAAGATGCATCACAATGGGAGCTGATTAATTGCTACCCATTGTGATGCATGTTTATTTAGTTGAATCTATAATGGCGGTATACTTGCCTTAATATTTGAAAGATTACAAATAGTTGAGTTGTTATAAACTTAAATTAATATTTATGAGAACATTAACGAAGCTTTTGTGGATTTTATTGCTAGGAGTTGTTTTTTCTTGTCAGGACAATGTGATTGACGCAATTGATGCGACGATAGATGAAAAAAACTTTGATACGAAAATGTATGAGACTTCTGTATCTGTGGAAGATGCAAGAAATGTTGCTGAACTTTTTACTGTAAAGGATGCTCCTCGGACTCGCGTTAGTAAATCTGTCAAGGAAATAATTACTATTGAGGGAGAAGTTAATAAGCCAAGTATGTATATTATCAATTATGATAATGAACAAGGCTTTTTACTTGTTAGTGCTACCAAAAACTTCCAACCTATATTGGCTTATGCTGAGAGAGGTAGTTTTAATGCTAATAATAGAATGCCGGATGGACTTTCTGATTGGCTGGGAGATATGAAGAATGTTATTGAGGAACGAGATAAAATGCCGATTGATAGTACTTTTCAATATAGAGCAATGTGGGAAGAATATATACCTGCTATGAAAGATAAGGTATATACGCGTTCTAATATAGCTGAGTTTGAAAATTACATAGCAGATTGTTGCCGTGAATGGAAAAAGGAAGGCTATGGATATATTCCGTTTGCTGGTGCTAGGGATTATTTGCCGGAAAGTATATACGAGCAATTTCGTGCTGTTGCGGAAGGAATGACTTATATTGAATATGATTATAATCAACATGCTTACTTGCGCTGGAAACAAAAAGGTTATGAAGAAAAAATGGGAAATATATTATCAACAACTTGGACACAAGAATCTGGTTTTAATGTTGCATTACCGCAAATAAGTGGTCAATATCCACCTGCTGGTTGTGCAACAATAGCAATGGCTCAAGTAATGAAATATAATGAGTATCCAACTTTTTTTAATTGGAATTCAATGCCAAATAGTTATGCCTCTTCTGTCACTGCTGCATTTATCAGAGATGTTGCAGATGCAATTAACGCAGATTATGCATTAGATGGGACTAGTGCGTCATTATCGGATGTGCGAAATGCATTAGTGTCCAAATATGGCTATTCGACGACAGCTCAAGTTGTAAATCATTCGGCAGCAAGAACTATCGGCAACTTGAGAAAAAAGCAGCCGGTAATTATGCAAGGCTTTACAGATGATGGTAAGGTGGGGCATGCGTGGGTTGCATGTGGATATCATGACATTGATCATTATACAGAATATGAACTATTAACAATGCCAGAGGAGTTCCATCCTGGAGGGACATTCGTTTTTCTTATTTCAGATTCTTATACAACTGATTTTGATATCCGTACTTATTTTTATATGAACTGGGGATGGGGAGGTAGTTATAATGGAATGTATCTTGATACTAATTTGTATTTGGAACGTTCTGATGGTAGCTTCTCTTGGAATCGTAATCGTAAAGATATAGTTGATATTGTTCCTAAGTGAGGTGTTATTGTCTTTTTGATTTTGTCATGAAATATATGAATAACAAATAGTATTTTGACTTAAAATGTTTTTTTTGAATTACTTATAGCAAAATTTGTTCATATGAATTAGCGAACTTACCCTTATAAAAGGTGATAAAAATGCAAGTTCTAAAAAGGGTGAGAGACTGACTTCAAAATGAAGTCAGTCTCTCACCCTTTTTAGAATGCTTTTTCCTTAATCAGGTATTCTGCAATCTGCACCGCATTCAGTGCAGCGCCTTTCTTAATCTGGTCGCCCACAATCCAGAACGTCAATCCGTTTTCGTTGCTGAGGTCCTTGCGGATACGGCCTACGTAAACCGGGTCTTTGCCGGCGAGGAACAACGGCATGGGGTATTCCTTTTCTGCCGGATTGTCCATCAGAACCAAGCCTTCGCCGTTGGCAAATGCTTCGCGGGCTTCTTCTATGGAGATGGGGCGCTCGGTCTCTACCCAGATACTTTCGGAGTGGGAGCGGAGAGCGGGAACACGTACGCAGGTAGCGCTGACTTTTACATCAGAGTGCATAATCTTGCGGGTCTCGTTGAACATCTTCATCTCCTCTTTGGTATAACCGTTGTCGGTGAATACGTCGATTTGCGGAATGAGGTTGAATGCCAGCTGGTAAGCGAATTTCTCAACGGTTACGGGTTCGCCTGCCAATACCTGGCGGTACTGCTCGTACAACTCATCCATGGCAGCGGCGCCGGCACCACTGGCAGCCTGATAGGTAGAAACGTGTACGGTCTTTATATGGGAAAGCTGTTCGATGGCTTTCAGTGCCACTACCATTTGGATAGTCGTACAGTTAGGGTTGGCAATGATACCGAGAGGACGTTCTTTGGCGTCGGCGGCATTCACTTCGGGCACTACCAAAGGTACATTGTCGTCCATACGGTAAGCGCTGGAATTGTCAATCATCACTGCTCCGTACTTGGTAATGGTTTCGGCAAATTCTTTGGAGGTGCCTGCGCCTGCGGAAGTGAAAGCGATATCAACCCCTTTAAAGTCATCATTGTGTTGCAAGAGTTTCACCTCGATCTGTTTACCGCGGAAGGTATATTTGGTTCCGGCACTGCGTTTAGAACCGAACAAAACTAACTCGTCCATCGGGAAGTTTCTCTCATCGAGCACGCGCAGGAATTCCTGTCCTACGGCTCCGCTTACGCCAACAATAGCTACTTTCATTTTTCTTTTGTTTTAAATTAAGTTTATAAAAAAGTGAAATACTATCTCTAAAAAGATAGAATTGGTCGCAAATTTATAACAAAATGCTGTATAACACCGCATAAAGTGAAAAGTTTTTCGTTATTTTGCATTCAAAACCTAAAACTTATAGCCTATGGATTGGTTTGACTTCAGCTTGAAACTTCCCATCACCGACCCTACATGGATATTCCTCCTTGTACTCCTCATTATATTGTTTGCTCCCATATTGTTGAATAAGCTTCGTATTCCGCACATTATCGGAATGATACTGGCGGGGCTTGTCATTGGGGAGCATGGTTTCAATATTTTGGTGCGTGATAGCAGTTTTGAGCTTTTCGGCAAAGTAGGCTTGTATTACATTATGTTCCTTGCCGGTCTGGAAATGAATATGGGAGACTTCAAACAGAACCGGGGCAAAGCGCTTGTTCTGGGGCTCTTGGCTTTTATTGTGCCCATAGGCATAGGCTTGGTAACGAATATAGCTTTGTTGAAGTACGGGGTGCTGACCTCTGTCCTACTGGCAAGTATGTATGCGTCGCATACGCTGGTGGCCTATCCCATCGTGATTCGTTACGGTGTGTCGCGGCATCGCAGTGTGAGTATTGCAGTGGGGGGGACGGCGGTTACGGATACACTCTTTGCTGGTTCTGGCCGTTGTGGGTGGTATGTTCAAGGGGGAGTCGGACGGCTTCTTTTGGGTATGGCTTGTCATAAAGGTTATCTTCCTGGGTATTTTGATTGTATATCTGTTTCCACGCATAGGTCGTTGGTTCTTCCGGAGGTACGATGACAACGTGATGCAGTTCATATTCGTGCTTGCCATGGTTTTTCTCGGAGCCGGATTGATGGAGTTTGTGGGGATGGAAGGTATCCTGGGTGCTTTCCTTGCAGGTTTGGTATTGAACCGGCTGATTCCGCATGTCTCTCCGCTGATGAACCATCTGGAGTTTGTGGGCAACGCCTTGTTTATTCCCTATTTCCTGATAGGCGTGGGTATGCTGATTGATGTGCATGTGATTTTCGGTCATGGCGATGCTCTGAAAGTAGCGGCTGTAATGATTGTGGTGGCATTGGCAGGTAAATGGATTGCCTGCTGGCTGACGCAGAAAATATATAAGATGGGAGGGATTGAACGGGAGCTGATGTACGGATTGAGCAATGCACAAGCAGCGGCAACGCTGGCGGCTGTGTTGGTGGGGTACAACATCATTCTGCCCAATGGGGAACGCTTGCTGAACGATGATGTTTTGAATGGTACCGTCCTGCTGATTCTTGTAACTTGCATTGTGAGCTCGTTCATTACGGAGCGTGCCGCACGGAAGATTGCCATGGAGGAGGCGCATCTGGAAGAAAACCGCTCCGTGGAAGCGGAGAAGATATTGATTCCGATAGCCAACCCCGATACGATTGAAGACCTGATAAATCTTTCTTTGGTGATACGCGACCCGAAACAACGGGATAATCTGTTGGCACTGAATGTCATCAACGACGATAGCAGTTCTGAAAGTGCCGAATTGCGTGGGAAACGCTATCTGGAAAAGGCTGCCATGATAACGGCCTCGGCAGATGTGCCGTTGAGGCAAATCACGCGTTACGACTTGAATATCGCTTCGGGCATTATCCATACAGCAAAAGAATATGCGGCAACGGATGTCATTATAGGTCTGCACCGTAAAGTCAATATTGTGGATTCATTCTTCGGTATGCTGACGGAGAATCTGCTGAAGGGCTTGCATCGCGAGGTGATGGTTTCCAAGTTCCTGATGCCCATTAACACAATTAGGCGGGTGATTGTGGCGGTACCTCCGAAAGCCGAGTATGAGGCGGGATTCCTGAAGTGGGTGGAACATTTCTGCCGGTTGGGGAGTACTTTGGGCTGTCGGGTACATTTTTATGCCAATGAAGAGACTACCGCCCATCTTCAAGGGCTGGTGAAAGCCAAATATGGACAGACATTGACAGACTTTTCCCGCCTGGACGACTGGGGAGACCTGCTGATACTGACCGGACAAGTGAATTTCGACCATCTGCTGGTCATCATCAGCGCC
>ENA-OOQG01000705-OOQG01000705.1-human-gut-metagenome-genome-assembly--contig:-NODE-705-length-10697-cov-3.279835_pt1 | contig 10697 bp, 7 predicted proteins | sample MGYA00241085_ERZ501155 | MGnify/ENA primary metagenome ERZ501155 (study PRJEB25962, sample SAMEA2042438) | human gut metagenome | biome: human gut; feature: human-associated habitat; material: faeces...
GCCATGTGTACCAATCTTTCTTCTGAGAAAACACCGACTCCACCACGGCGGAATTTGCCGGCATCGTCGGTCAGTGCCATCATCATTGTACCGTGTGCCTTTAACAAGTCATTTACATCAAACGGATTTAATTTTTCGTAAAGCTCATAGGTCTTTATAGCGTTTTTAACCTCTTGAATCTGTCGCAAAGGTGCCATAACCGTTTTACCATCAATAATGTCTTTCACTTCGTCTTCCGACAGCATATTCCCTTCAATGGCCAATGAACTATGGATTGTTCTTACTCGATTGGCTTTTCGCAATCTCAGCCCATCGCTTTGCTCTAAACGAATGGCGTATCGCTCAATCTGTGCAGATATTTCTGCAATCAAGTTGATAGCGTTGGTTGATATGGTAAATGGTGGTATATACATGGTATAAACAATTATTTATCGTTGTACTTATCTGTCACTTTATGTAAGATAAGCTTAGGCTAAAGTACAAAAAAGAAACGAATAAGTGGATGCAAACTGGGCAAAAGTGCGATTCGAATTTCTGTATTCTAAATATAGTTGCAAGGAACGGATTTAATTAATATTGATAAATTATCAGACATATTCCCATAACTTCCAGTTGATTTTAGTGTTAGATATAAAAAAAATCGGAAATTATGGGAAAGGGGGATTAAACTTACAATTATTCTTCCTTATATTCAAACCATTGGTATGATGCTTTATTTATCGATTGTCAAACGGATTTCATTCTTTCCTTTCAGTAATGAATAATAGCCTTTAGCTGTACGATACAGAACCAAGCCCGCCCATTCGTTCGCCTGACAGGTAGAGAAAGTCATTGTCGTGATGGCAGAAAAATTATGAGAATGTACACGGTGCAGAAGCATGGAGGGACATACCAGACTGTCCGCCATCTCAGGTCGGAGAGACAAAAACAAGTTGCCATCGGCAAAATGATGGAAAGGTTGTTCAGGGATACGCATTGTAGCCCATTCCGGTGATAAAGCAGAACTTTCAAAATCATTCTGTTTATCTGTCTTCGACACCGGCGTCCATGGTAAAAGTGGACGTTTCAATCGGTTTCCGATAACACCAATGCCGGGATTGAAAATAGGTTCACCGCTTTGAAAACTCACCTCACAAAGAAAGGTTTCGCGTCCTAAAGGCACCAGTCCTCCTTCCACAATTCGTTTACCGAGAAACACAGCATACCAATCTCCGGTCGGTGTCTGTACCAGATCGGCATGTCCGAGAGACTGCACAGGGTAGTCCTTGCCAAGATGGCGGTGTGTCAATACGGGATTGATGGTACAAGGTACATACGGTCCCCAGAGGGATTTAGCAGTGAGGGCGGTAACAGCATGGTTATAATCCGATCCTCCTTCAGCCATCAACAATAGATAGTGGTTCCCTATTTTTTTCTGTACAAAATATGGAATATCCACATCCTTTGTGCGCAAGGGAAGAGCGGCAAAAGATGAGCCAGGTGCCTAGAAGTGAACTCTCAAAAGCAACATTACTCGCTCGCAAGAATAAAGGCAAGGAACAGGAAGCGGGAAATCCTGCGGATTTTCTTCGGAATACATACGGAAAACGCCATACTGATGCTTGACAGGATCAGGAACAAAACGGTGAAAGCAGCATGATATAAGTTTACTAAAAGAATCAGAAGAGGTCAGCAGACTTCTTCCGGAACTTCATGTCTTGCCCAATAAGAGTATATGAGAATAGACAGAAAAATGACAATAAAAATGGCATATGAAGTGATTATACTCTATCATCTTCATATGCCATGGTATTTTTTATAGGATTTACTGAATGTCCCTAAAAAACAATCGTCAAATTGCTTTCAGTTATAATCCAATCTCGATGGTTAGAGCAGGTAAACCGGAAAGTTTTTTCATTGTGATTTCATTAAAGTTTCTTTTTTAGCCTTTAAAAATGAAGAGAGCTTATTAATTTCGCTTCTATACTTTCGTTCGTTGACCCTGTTCTTATTTTCTTCTGGATCTATGTGATGGTCGAACAACATTCGAGAATGAATCTTTTCTTTTTGTTTCCATTCCGCATAGTTGTATCTATTGCTAACAGCATTGTCCCCTCCTTCCCATTGGATATATACTTGGTCTTTTATTTTTGCTTTTAAATTTGTTAAAATAGGAACAAAACTAGTGCCATCTAATTGATTCTTTGGTATGGGCAAATGACAAAGTTCACATAGTGTCGGATATAAATCTACGAATTCTACCATGGACTTAGTCTTTCCTTTTTTCAATCCGGGAACACGTACAATTAAAGGAACGTGAGTAGAACGATCCATTAAATTATGCTTACCGAGAAAGTTATGTTCCCCTAGATGCCAGCCATGGTCTCCCAGTAATACAACGATGGTATTATTTGCTAAACCTAACTCATCCAGAGCGTCCAGTACTTTCCCTATTTGCGCATCAACATAACTCAGACAAGCATAATATCCATGTTTGGCTTCTTTCTGAAAAGAAATATCATCTGCTGTGGTGGTACGTGCGTAAGCGTAGATTTCTGTAGAGTTTTTAACCTCATTCGGTAGATCTTTAGGACGAAAACGATTGTTAGCAACTGGAATTTTCTCTCGGTCATATAAATCCCAATATTTTTTAGGGGCATTAAAAGGTAAATGTGGCTTCCAAAATCCACATGCCATAAAGAAAGGTTTTCCTTGTTCTTTTAAACGTTTTAAGTCTGCAATGGCTTTTAATGCCAGTTTTCCGTCATCATAAGCGGTGTCAGGTACTTCAGCCCACTCACAGAAAGGTCCACGCATTGTTTTGGGATTGATAGTTCGTGCGGAGGCTTCATTCATCCATAATTCCCATTTATTGTATTCTGCCCAATATACATCATATCCGTCGGGATGTTTACGGTAAGGGGGTTCACTCCATGAATTAGCATGATCTGAAAGATGGTGGAAAACCTTGCCGTTTGAGATTGTGTAATAGCCATGTGATGTAAACCATCTTGATATCGGAATTGCGGTCGGGCAATCTTTGCTGGCATAAGCGGAATAGTTGACAAAACGATCTGGATAGTGTGGATACACTCCTGTTAATAAGCTGGCGCGTGAAGCTCCACTTACTGGGATATTGCAGTAAGCGTTCTGAAATAATAACCCGCTGGCGGCAAAACGGTCAATATTGGGGGTCTTTACTTCTTTTACCCCATAGCATCCTAACTCAGGGCGCATATCGTCTGCCATCAAGAATAGAACGTTCATTTTCTCTGTCTGTGAAAATACAGACAGAGAAGAGAAGGCAAGCATTGAAATGCTTGAAAACAAAGTGTATTTTAACTGCATAATTTTATTTATTGTTTTCCCATCCAGGATTTTGTTCGAGAGCAGGATTGAGTGCCAATTGATTTAGAGGAATTGGATTTAGATAGTAATGTTCCAACCACCCTATGGGTTTCTCGAAATAATATACATATCCTTCATTGTTGGATGGACCATTCATAACTTTTACATTAAATTCACTTGCATCTTTTAAATAGACTCCAGTAGGTTGTTTGTTTACATAATGTCCTTTTTTCCATCGGCGTAAATCGTCCAGACGAGTTCCTTCACCCATTAATTCAACGCGGCGTTCACGGCGGATTTCCCATAGTAAAGGATTTACATCTTGATCTCTTTCAGGATCAAAATCTGTGGTAATATCTGTCAAGACCATGTCGGCCACGTGAGCACGTTTCCTCAGTTTGTTAATAGTTTTATCTGCTATAGATTGATCGAATAGCCCTAGTTCATACATTGCTTCGGCATAATTCAACAGTATCTCGCCGAGTCTGAATAGGGGAGCGTCTGTAGTACAAACTCCATTGGCAGTGCTGGCATCGGTATGGGTATTATAGTATTTCCATACCCAGAAACCCATTTGGCTGGCATTCCATCCCTGTCCCCAATTGACATTTTTAAAATGGGGTTGCCCTTTGGTTATAAAACCTTTGAAATTAGATGTCGGCAACCGGTGATAAGTTTCTTTAGAAATTGTTGCCATCAAGTCAATATACTCGCGTTCAGAGGGATTATCTGTGAACTTCCATTGAGTAGTAGAGGCACTTGCTAGACTTACCATATAGGGAGGACATACTGTGTGATATAGACGATAATCCCTGTTGCGGAACTGTGCATACACATCTTTGTCACCTCCGTATGTGGTACTGTTTTTGATAGGATGTCCGTCACTGCACAAATAACTGTCCACGGCATCTTTGGTTGCTTCTATTTGTGACTCGCCGGTTCTTACCATACGTGTGAGTCCATGGCATAGCTGGCTGGTAGCATACTCTTTGTATAGAATAATTCCATTGATGCCAGCTAAAGACTCTGAGTTGAAAAGTTCTTCATAGTTGGGGTGTAGGGTAGTATATTTATTCATGACTTCCTTGGAAGCCCGTGTACATTCTTCTAAATAGGTTGTGGCATTTGGTAGGGCATGATATTTTCTCCATGTACCTTCAAACAAACAAAAACGGGAGATTAATGATTGTACTACAGCTCGATTGATTGTATTATTGCCATCTCCGTCTACTTTGATATGTTCTTCTGCGTATTTCAAGTTATTCAGAATATTTTGGGCCACAACATCCCGTGGGTCTCTAGGGAGATATAGTTCCTCGCTGTCTTCTGATAAGGTATGTTCTACCCATGGTAAGTCTCCATATAGAGACAACATTTTAAAATATTTATAAGCGCGAAAAAAATATCCAACACTTCTCCAGTGTGCTTTTTCTGCATCATTCATGGATGATTGGTCTATATTGTCCAACATTAAATTTACCCGGCGGATGTATTCATAATCCCATGAATCAGAGGATGCAGGTACCTTAGCTTTTTGATACGCCCATTGGCTTTCATTGCCTGAGACATGCTTGATCATATTGTCAGCTTCATAATCTCCTTTAAAGATTTCATCAGTTTGTCCTGTTTTATATGCATAGCCGAAAAAGACGTTATACAGTCCCCAAGAGTAAGTCTTGAAGTTTTCATATGATCGGAAAGAGGTTAATTCCGTTTGTTGATCTTTAGGATATACCTCCATAAAATCATTATTTAAACAAGAGTTCATCAACAGGAAGAGTCCTGCTGCTACTATATATTTTTTCATAATGTCAGCTTTTATTATAAACTTAAATTAATACCAAATGAGAATTGACGCATATAAGGATAAGTAAATCCACGTTGTCCCAAATTGTCTGTTACTACACGTTCAGCATCTATCCCTTTGGGCAGATGATCAAATGTAAAGAGGTTCTCTCCACTGAAAAATACTGATAAGTTAGTAATACCCAGCGGCTTGATCAGTTTTATGGGGAAGGTATATGATAAACTGATATTGCGTATGCTCAAATATGCTCCATTTTGCAAAAAACGGGTTTGTGGTTTTTGATTGGCTTTAGTGTTTCCTTCTGCCTTTTCATATAAACGTGGGAAATAACTGTTTGTATGTTCTGGAGTCCAGTAATTCAATTGAGAGTCAAACAAAGTTGAGTAAGCATCGTAATGTGGATAGAATAGTTCGTTCATGAGCCAAAGATCCCGTTTGCCGACTCCTTGTAAAATAAATGACAGTGAAATACCTTTCCATGTTGTACCACCACGAATTCCGTATTGATATCTGCGAGTATCATTACCGATAATACGAGTGTCGCCTGGTTCGTTTGATGTGTTTTTACCATTGTTTATGATACCATTCCCATCAAAATCCACATAAAGTATATCTCCCGGCTTAGGATTATAACCTTCCACTTTGGGAATATTGTTTTTTAACTTTCCTTGACTGTCAAAATCTTCGGTAGTATATAAGCGGTCTGTAGTATACCCCCATATTTCACCTAATTCCATTCCTTTCCGGTAAATCAGATTGTCATCCGAATCTTTTCCTAGTAAGCCTACCTCATTGTCGTATTTTGTGATTTTCGTACGCGAGTCATATAGGTTAAAACCTAAATAATATTGCACATTGCCGATACGGTCATTCCAATCCAAGGATATTTCCCAACCTTTGGCGCGTAAGTCGGCAGAGTTTTGTAATGGGGCTTTGGCACCCAATACTCCTGGAAGTTCCATACCTGGAGCCAACATTCCTTTTGTATCCCGTTGGTACCAATCAAATACAACATTTAGGCGGTTATTAAACAGTCCTAGGTCAAATCCGAAATCCAAGGTACTAACTTTTTCCCAAGTGAAACTATTGCTGACTAGGGCTGGAGGAGCCAATGTTGTAGTAGCTTGTCCGTTTACAACCCAATTAGCCAATGGAGAATCCATGCCAGGAATAAAAGCATAAGGTTCTATACTTTGATTACCGATATTACCATAAGAACCTCTCAATTTTAAGTTAGAAAGAAAAACTTTACTCCATTCCATAAATTGCTCTTCACTGACACGCCAGCCTACGGAAACAGAAGGAAAGAAGCCGAAACGATTTTCTTTAGGGAATTTCGAAGAACCATCATAACGCCCGTTTGTTTCGAGTAAATATTTACCGGCATAAGAGTAATTTATCCTATAGAATAATCCTCTGACATGGTATTCTTCAAATTCATCACTGTTTTTATAATCTCCTGTAGCTTGTGATAATGAGGGTAAATCTTCGTTAATCATATCTGTGCGTGACGCTTTCATCATCTTATAGGAATTGCTTTCCTGATTGAAACCAGCCATAATTCCAATGTCATGTTGGCCTAATGTTTTGTTGTAATTGGCATATACATTAAAAGCATTATAATTGGTTGCCCGATTTTCTATTTCATATTTCGAATTTGAAACAGACTGTTCTTTGCGGAAGTTAGCTCCGTGAGCATAAGCAAATTTCTTATCGAAAGTTGTGATTTCTCTGGTCTTTCTATTAAATGTATATTCACCGATTATTTTCAGATCTTTGAACGGAGTAATAGTCAGCTTGCCAAAGATGCGTAAATCGTTTCTGTCATTTTCTTTAGGTGCTGACAGATTGATGAAATTATGAGGAGTATTGATAGGCAAGATTTCACCATCCAGTTCCATATTACCTAATGGAAAATAAGATGGAAAGGCTACTGCTGCTCCCCAAATACCATAAGAAGCTGAAGTATAGGGAAGTTCTGAATGTGAATTCGCATATTTGATGTCTAACTCCGGAGTAATCCAGGAATGAATGTCGGAGCGGATGTAAGATGATATATTATAACGTTTGTATGAGTCTTTGTCTGTAACAAGAATTCCATTTTGATTTACCATACCGGCTGACATTCTGTAAGATATTGATTTATTACCTCCTCCAACAGAAATGTTATGTGTTTGTTGAAAACCTGTTTCCATCATGTCGTTTAAGAGATCTGTTTCTTGTAAACTGTATCGAAGTCCGTCTACTACGGCATAACCGTCAGGATAATTGCTTGAATTAGTATTATATTCTTTCAATAACTCTAACCAGGTATCTACATTTTGTCCTGTCTGATATGATACTGTTCCCATATCTTTATAAGCTTGTACTGTTTGTAACGGAGTTGCTTTATGGGGTAAATTGCTGGGCTTACTGAATGAGAAGTTATTAGAGTAGTTGATAGAGAAGCGAGTGTCTTTCATTCCCTTTTTAGTGGTAACTAGGATAACTCCGAATGCAGCGCGTGCACCGTAAATAGCCGAAGATGCGGCATCTTTTAATACAGAGATAGATTCAATATCATTAGGATCCAGCATATTTATGTCCATCTCTACATTGTCAACTAATACAAGCGGGGCACCTTCATTGATGCTGTTCACTCCACGGATATTGAAAGACATTTCAGCACCGGGTTGGCCTGATGTGCCTGTTACCTGCAGTCCCGGCATTGCTCCCATCAGTACATTACTAACCGAAGTGACAGGACGATCACCCAATATTTCATCCATTTTTACACTGCTTACTGCTCCTGTCAGGTTGGCCTTTTTTTGTACACCGTATCCGACCACTACTACTTCTTCTAAAGTTTCAGTATCTTCTTTTAAAACAATATTTAGTTCTTTTTTATTTCCGGTGTTCATTTCCAGTGAGGCATATCCAATGTAGGAAATTTGCAATGTCGCATCGGTTGAGGCATCTAGTACAAACCGTCCGTCTATATCTGTAATCGTGCCTATAGATTGTCCTTTAATTTTTACGTTAGCACCTATAATCGGTTCGCCATTCACATCTTTAATGATGCCGGATATTTTTTTTGTTTCAGATGATTTTACATTGCCGGTTTGCTTGTCCGAAATAACGATTGTTTTAGGTGAAACAATACTATATTCTAGATTTCTGTCTTTTAAAGCTTGATTCAGAACGGTAGTGACCGAAATATTTTCCGCTGATATCGAAATATTTCGGTCAGCATCTAGAACAACACTACGATAAGAAAAACGATAGGGCGTTTGATTCTCGATAATGTTAAAGATCTCTTTTAATGATACATTTTTTACGTTTATCGTTATTAGTTTTTCCTGTGCCATAGATTCGAATGTACAGAAAAGAAGCAATAACGAAAACAAAGTGAACAACTTCAGTTGTGCGTGTTTGTTTTTCATACGATAGTAAATTTTAGATTAATGTTAGGCCCTGTGGGCATTGTCGTAAGTAAAGACAATGTATTTTTATAGAAGTACCGAAGATAAGATATGTTATAAAGCATACAAAACGAAGCCGCTTTCTCTCAATTTAGAAAGAAAGTCGGTTTTGATATTGATTGGATTTGATTCAAATGTCAGTCAAAATAATTTCTTTGCCTTTGATTTGCGCCTTAAGATGATAGGACTTTTCAATTACTTCCAGCACTTCGTTTAAATTGGTAAGAGGTAGTGTACCGGTAAAAGTGTCGGTGGGACAGTTTTTACAGGTGATGTTGATTCGAACATTATAGCTTTGTTCAATAGTATGGATGACTTCAGAGAATTTAGTATTTCTGAATATCATGTTGCCATGTCTCCATGCTGATATTTTTTGGGTGTCCTCTTCTGCAATGATGAAAATATTACCTGTTGATTGGTCTAATATTGCCTTTTGTTTCGGGTGAAGGATTACATTCTTATGACTTTGAGTTGCACCAAGCCATACGCTTCCTTCCTCTAGGGCCAGTTCGGCTGTTTTATGATCCTTTCGTACTAAAAGATTAAAAGTAGTTCCCAGTACCTTTACTTGTAGTCCTTGGGCATCTATGATAAAAGGTACTTCCTTGTTTTTATCGATCTGAAAATAACCTTCTCCATCAAAGCTGATTTTCCTTTCTTTTTTGTTATAGGTTTGGGGGAAGTATGCTAACCTGGATTCTGAATTCAGAGAAACAGCGGTGCCGTCCGGAAGAGTGACACTTGCCCGTTCTCCTCGAGCTGTACAGACAATCATTTCTTTGGTGGCAATTTGTCTGTTCTCATAATACAGATAGCCGGAAAGTATAATGAATACAGGCAATAATATAGTAGCGGCAATCTGGATTATACGACTAAAATCGAAGCCATTGCTTTTTTCTTCTTTTATGGAATTTTCGATCTGTGCCTTTATTTTGTCTATTTGTTTGTCGGGAACGGAAGTGACATCAATTTTTTCATTCATCCAAGTTTGATACATTTCTTCCCCTATTTCATAGTCCGACATGGATTTAATTCTATTTCTGAGTTCCTGTAACTCCGCCGGGGATAGTTCGTCATTCCTATATTTGGTTTCAAGTTTCTTCATTTATTTTTTTCTATTTATGACATCCATTTATGTTGATAGTACCGAATTTTATTTTCTAATTAATAAAAAGTAACATTAGAAGTAACCATATTTTGTTTAATTTCTCCTTTAGGGTCTTAAGTCCTAGTGAAAGCTGGTTTTTTACGGTTTGTTCGCTTAAAGAAAGTTTTTCTGCTATTTCTTTATTGGATAACTGTTTGAACCGGGATAGACGAATTACTTTTTGCTGAGTGTCTGGGAGCTTTTCTATTGTTTTGAGGAATCTGAATAGGAATTCATTATATTCCAGCTTGTAATGAGTGTCCTCGGTTGACAGGGTATCTATATGATAAATGTATTCTTCATATATGGGATGGTTTATTTTCTGACGGTATGCATTGATGAGACGGTGTTTAGCCATAATAAAAAGTAGAGAACGTAATGTTTCATCTTGTCTTATATTTATACGGTTAGACCACAGTTTTACAAAAACCTCTTGTACGATTTCCTCTGATTCTTCGGAAGATTTGGTAAATTGTAAACTATAAGCATACAGGCGTTTTGGGTACATTTGATAAATTTTGTCAAATGCCTTATGCGATCCTTGTTTTAAGTCATGAATCAAGTGTCGTTCTATATTTTCTATGTGCTCTTCCAAGATATATGGTGTTACCTAAATGTGGATTAATCCCATAATATTCGTTTGCAAAGATAATCATTATGTATTTCTCTTGTGTATCTCTAGAACTAATTTTGTATGATATCTGAATATGTCTTTTAATTGTAAGAAATAGGTTCAATAGTAATTTTTTCTTGTTTTAAGACTAATTCTCTTCCTTATATTCAAACCATTGGTATGATGCTTTATTTATCGATTGTTTTCCATTACTTGTCGCATATATTCCGACTCCCGTACCATTAAAGCGGTTGACCTTATTATCCGACACAGCATCTACACTTTGTACCTCTCCCACTTGATAAAGCATATCATTTGACAAACCGGCATAGAATGTTAATG
>ENA-OOQG01000712-OOQG01000712.1-human-gut-metagenome-genome-assembly--contig:-NODE-712-length-10631-cov-2.054936_pt1 | contig 10631 bp, 8 predicted proteins | sample MGYA00241085_ERZ501155 | MGnify/ENA primary metagenome ERZ501155 (study PRJEB25962, sample SAMEA2042438) | human gut metagenome | biome: human gut; feature: human-associated habitat; material: faeces...
ACGGTCCGGCTACGATCAGCACACACACCACTGCCGCTGCCACAAGACCGGAAACGATCTGGATGGTTCTTCTGTTCCTGTCTTTACGGTCTTTCTTGACTCCAAACTTCTTATCTCCAGATTTCTTATCCTGCACCCGATGCGCATCCACCGCATCAAGTCCTGCCTCTATTTTTCCCCAGAGATCAGGTGCATCCATATTCTCTATATATTTGTCAGCTATTTCCTTTTCCAGTTCATCTTCATGTCCGTTCATAGTCTGCACCTCCTAAGTCTCTTGATCGCACTGTTGTAAAGCCACGTGACTGTTCCCATCGGCTTGCCAACTATCTCTGATATCTCTCTGAAGGTAAATCCTCCAGCCACCTTCATATCAACTATCTCCCGCTCATCAGGCTTAAGCGACTCCATGGCCACCTTCAGTGACACGCTGTTCACAACCTGTTCCTCCATGCTGCCACTCTGCCCGGTCTCCGGTATCTCATCCACCAGAGCCTCACGGTCTATCTTCCTGATCCTGTCCACCGCTTTCCCAGGCACCCCCCCCCCCCCCGCCATATTCCGGGCGATCGTGACCAACCATTTCTTATGTCCATTTCCCGGCTTATAGCTTCCCGCAATGCTGTACAGCTTGATGAAGAATTCCGATGTCACATCCTCAGCCTCCTCGCGCTGTCCTATGGTGTCGTACACCACAGCATATATGAGCTTCAGATACGCATCATATATGTGCCGCAGGCTATCCCTGTCGCCCGCCGCCATCGCAGACATGCACTGTTCAAATTCTCTGTCTGTCATAGCTCCCTCCTCATGATAATATACGTTATATCAACTGATTTTTATGGAATATCATTTAACTTTTTAATCTTTTCCGCCTATTTGCAACATCATATCTTCCGCATGGCGGCAAATCCCATCACGTAATTTTTCCTGCCACCAGCCGTGTCAAATGGCCATACCATATGGCGGCTGTCAACCAGCTCCACGTCATAGTTCATATGAAGCGACATATCCTTCATGAGCTGTGCCACACCTTCTATGTGCTCCACCGACTTCATCGTCTCCACATCCCGCCTGTCAAATGCATTTGCAAGCTTCTCTGCGCATGTCTGATCCTCACATGCAGCGACCTCATATCCATATATGAGGACATCCTTTGTCATATGGTACATGTAGTCATTGAGTCTCTCCACCGCCGCCTCGTTCAGCCCCGAGATGGCACTGCTTATGAGTCTAAGATCCTCGTCATGATAATTGTCCCTGTAGTGGTAAAGCAATGCCGCAAATCTGGAATTGAGCTGGCTGTGAAGCCCCACCGCCACACTGTAATCAAATATATCAAGATACCTGTCGGTGTCATTTACTATATCCCCAGATTCCGTTCTGCCAATATATTTACCGGAATTGGCAGTCGCTATGCCTGTCAGGAACTCAAGTATATGCTCGGTGTCCTCACAGTCCTCAAGCATCGCCTCATACAAGCGGTACTGGTCATCGTCTACATGCCAGAATGGAATATCCGCTATTATATAATCCTGTTCCTTCAGCCCATATTCCCTGACTGCCGAAAGCACAGCTTCCCTGTCTCTGTCTATGAGCACCAGCCTGTAATTATCTGCCAATCTTCCTATATCTATATCGCCGGCCGGCCCTATTCCCCACAGTGCAAGCACAGGCTTTGAATTCGCTGCATCTGCATCCTGCCCGGATTCTTTTTTTACCCGGCAGTTATTTTCTATATATTCCGTCACCTCACGTCTGTACTGTTCCCATCCCACATAGGAATCCGGTATACGCTCCGTGGCGATCATCTCATCAAAATAGCTCATTGTCTTCTCCTGACTCTGTGAACTGACAAATAAAGCAAAAGGGTTATGCCTGTCAGTATTTATTGATCATTCACAGGTATTTTATAAAATTTTATTTTTAAGCACAAGTGGAATGTAGTATAATACACATAGTTGTGCAACAGGACACACCATTCCAGTTTTTTTACATTTTGGAGGAGTTATGGAATCAATACAGACAAACGCTCTGAACAGCAAATACATCAATTCACTCCTGCGCCCGGAGGAAAATCCTTTCATGCAGGAGATGCATAGTTTTGAGGAGATCATGATGATGTATTCATGTGCCATCAGAGAGGTGAAGACAAAATTTGAAGTGCTGAACGATGATTTCAGCGTAAGATATAAGAGAAATCCTATAGAATTCATACAGTCAAGGATCAAAAAGCCTGTCAGCATTGCCAAAAAGCTTGCAAGCAAGGGCTGTCCGGTTACATGTGCAAGTATACTGAACAATCTGGATGATGTCGCCGGAATAAGAGTCATCTGCCCATTCATCGACGACATATATATGGTGGCAGAAAAGCTCATAAGTCAGGATGACATCACCCTGATCGAAGCAAAAGACTACATATCGCATCCAAAGCCAAATGGCTACCGCAGTCTGCATGTCATAGTCGAGATTCCTGTGTTCTTCGCAGACCACACAAGGAATATGCGTGTGGAGGTACAGATCAGAACAATCGCGATGGACTTCTGGGCGAGCCTGGATCACCAGCTCAGATATAAGAAGGATATCCCGAACGTAGACATGATATCCGCAAGACTTAAGAAATGCGCAGATGTGATATCCGCAACAGACCTTGAGATGCAGTCCATCAAGAACAGCATTTATGGTCAGCGATATATTCCTGAACTTAAGAGAGAATCACCTGAAGAATAACTACAGTTATTTATTACTGATATTTTTCAACCTCAGGTAGAATGAAAAAATTGAAATATTTGCAACTTTTCATTTGACATTTGCTCAAATCTGTTGTAGTATAACTGATGTTGTTAATCAACATGTGTGCATAGCTCAGCTGGATAGAGCACTTGGCTACGGACCAAGGTGTCGGGGGTTCGAATCCTCTCACGCACGTTATATAGTATAGAAAGAGCAGGTTGTAATACCTGCTCTTTCTATAATTGAGGCACGGAGTATTAATTCCGTGCCTCAATTGTTTTATCCGGATTACCTTTCTGTTGTAAAATAAAGGGCGTTATTTCAGTGCAGATATAATTTTGAAATATGGCTTGAAAAGGCTGTAATATTTCAGACCATCTGTCTCACCATAGCTCTTTGTGATGGCAGATCTTATGCCATTGAGATTTTTTGTTTTATTCTTGTTTTTTTCAAGAAAATCAACAAAATTTCCGGGATCATTAATATCACTGTGTGCGAAAATTATACCTGTAAAACGCTCTACCTTCTTTTTACGCGTGAGCTTTTCAGGCGTATAAGAGTAGGATTTGTCTTTTATGGTTTTATAAATTGTCTGACCCTGTTTCATACCATAAACATGAACCAGCGTCTCATGAAGCTTGAGCAGATTGTCTTTTCCCATGCAGTTTAGGAAAGAATCTACCTCAAAATGGTCGAAGTCTTCGGATACTGCCGAGACTTCAGAAATATCTGATATATCAATGCTGTCCGTTGAGAATTTAGCCTCATCTGCTTCGTTTTTATTTGAGCTGTTACCAGAACCATTAATAGGTGTCTGTTCGTCAGTGAATGGTAAGTCGTCATTAGCCATAAGCTTATCACTTGACGGTAAGTCATCGTTAGTTGCAAGCTCATCACCTAACGGTTCACTGTCTGTATAGCTGCTATGATTGCCATCGATAAGTTCATTCAGATTGTAAGACTTTGCGGTGATAGCATCGGTATCAGTATCGGTATTGATATTGTTATTGGCGTTATCTTCCTTGGAGGGAATATCTGCTACTACCTGATACTTGATGTTTTTTCTTCGCTGGACAGCCTGTTTGCAGAAATTTACATTGAATCTGCGTACAGCGAATCCCTTATCTTTCCAGAACCTTACAGCAGGGTCATAGCCTGTGTCATTGCTCATTATGATGTACTCATCAGCACATGACTCGGCTGATGCAGCATCACATTTGTTTTCACTGAATGAACCAGTGCATCCCATCAGATATCCCATATATGATACGAGCTGAAAATCAAGGGCATTCGTGCCCTCATAGGATTTCTCAAATCGGATATTTATTTTGTTATTTTCCATAAGCCTGATGACTGACATGTATGACATGTGAGGTGATTTTTTTGTGTAAAAAACTACGATTTCGTCGTCCTCATCTGCCATATCAAACAGCATCAGCCAGTTGTCGTTGACATTTTCGCTGTCTACTAAAAAGTGTCTGATAATAATCACCATTAATCCGGACAAAGGTATTGTAGCATGTGTAGGAGAAAATGGCAAATAATATAGATTTAAGTAAATGTTAACAATACAAAGAGTGCAACATATGATATAATTTTAATATATCTTGAAAATGAAGGGGGAATAGAGTTGGCAGATATTGAAATAAATAAATCAGATATTGATGAAGTTAATGATGTGATACAAGAAACAGATGAAGAAGCATATGCGTTGGATTCTGAATTTACAGAGGAAAAGGAATATAAAACAGTACAGAAATATGAGCTTGTGACGATTCTGTCGTATCTTATAGGTGTCAGAAATGAGATACTTGATCATATGTGCAGTGATGAGTATGTGGAGCTTTTAAACAGCTTAAGAGAAAGTACAAATGCGAGGATACTCAGATATCTGTGTAAGGCACGTACAAGTCTGCTGCGCAACTATAAAAAAACAGACAATGAAATAAAATATAATCTGGGTAATATAAACAGGATGGAGTGGTTTGATGCAGAGAATATAAATAAGCTTGAGAGCTGGGAAGTGCATATTATATTGTATAATTCATCGGCTGACAAGTATTGCGTACATATTAACAAGCTGATAAATGAGCACGTGGATGCATGCAAAAAGCTTTTCCCAGACTGGGTAAAATGGGAGTATATCAGGGATTTGTTTGTCATAGTGGATTATGAAAAGCCAAAGAAGCTAAAGGCAGAGTTTACTGTCTATAAAGAGCACAGAAAAGAGTATCCATATGGGATGTATATCCACTGGCGCCCGGATGGCAGGGGAAATTTGCTCAATTCTGACGGAAGGATTTTAAAGACAATATACAGACAGCATGGTGATTATTTCAACGACGGTTCAAAATACAGGGATGCAGTGGAAGATACAAAGGAAAATATATATGAGTTTATCCGTGAAAGCATGCGTGTTGTGATAGTTGTGGATTGTGAAAATTCTGATGTATACAAGCTGTATGGAGTATTAAAAAACTTAAATTCTGAGCAAATGTCCAAAATAGAAAAAATTATACTCTATGATGATTATCATACATCCTGTGGATGGGACTGGCTGGAAAAATTCATACATATCCCTGTATTCCATGAGGAGGTGGAGCGTGTGACAGACCGGAAGTCGCTTGTTGATATAAAGATGACTGCGGGAGTGTGTGAGGCATATTATAAGGACAACATAGACTCGTTTATTTTGTGCTCAAGTGATTCGGATTACTGGGGACTTATTTCATCTGTAAAGGATGCTCATTTCCTCGTGATGTACGAATATAGCAAGTGCGGACAGTCAATCAAGGATGCACTTACAAAACGATGTATTTTTCACTGTTCAATAGACGATTTCTATACAGGAAATGCAAGTGATTTAAAGAAAAAAGTCATGATAAATGAATTGAAAAATCTGACAAATGATATTGTCGGAAAGAATGGCTGGGAGATGACAAGACAGATATACGAGAGGACTAAAATTACATCGACAGAGCGAGAAATGAAGGATTTTTACAATAAATATGTTAAGTCATTGAGGTTAAAAATTAATGAGGACGGAGTATTCGAGATTGTGGTCAATGAATATTGATTATCGTAAAACTGTTTTATGTAATTATTGTCGGTCACACATGTATTGTGTGAAGGTTAAGCCTTATTTTAGCGGAAAGAGTGGGAAAGTATGATGAAACCGATGCTTGAAATCTGCTGTGGCAGCTTTTCGGATGTGAAAACAGCATATGAAAATGGTGCAGACAGGGTTGAACTGAACAGTGCCCTATATATGGGAGGGCTGACACCTACACTCGCCAATTTAATATATGCAAAGGAGAACTGCAATATACCGGTAGTGGCAATGGTTCGGCCGAGGGGCGGTGGATTTTGCTATTCGGATGAAGAATACGACACTATGCTTATGGATGCAAAAATTCTTTTAGAGCATGGAGCAGACGGTATTGCGTTTGGATTTCTGACAGAGGAAAAAATGCTTGACAAAAAGCGCACGAAGGAAATGATAGAGCTCATTCATGAGTGTGGCAGGGAAGCTGTGTTTCACCGCGCCTTTGACTGCATAGATAATCAGGACAGTGCAGCGGAGATGCTTATTATGCTTGGCGCAGATCGTATCCTCACAAGCGGTGGAGCAGTAAATGTATGGGATGGCAGAAAACAGCTTAAGCATCTTCAAAATCAATATGGAAAAGATATTACTATTCTGGCAGGAAGCGGCGTGAATGATACCAATGTGAGAGCACTTATCGAATACACGGGAATTACGCAGGTGCACAGCTCGTGTGGTTCATGGAAGTGTGATGTGACAGCAGCGGGTAATGCAGTAGATTTCTCGTATGATGAAGCGATGAAGAACTGCTATCAATGTGCGGATGCAGGGAAGGTTAGGAAGCTTGCGGAAGAGGTAAGTGGAGAGGACAGCAGTATGCTCGGTACAGAAGGGACAGCCGACTATCTTGTCGATGCCGTAAAGAGAAGATTTGGACTTGAATAATACATATACAATTAAATACCGGATTGTGTTATAATATGTCTGTCGGCGGATTCGTCGGCAGACTTTTTTTAAGGAGAGTAAAATGAGAGTATTAACAGATTTAGAGCCAAAGAACGTTTTTTCGTTTTTCGAGGATATATGCAGTATTCCTCATCCATCATACAAGGAAGAGAAAATCAGTAATTATCTGGTGGAGTTTGCAAAGGCAAGAGGCCTTGAGCATTACCAGGATGAGCTTCACAATGTGATAATCATAAAGGAAGCATCAGAAGGATATGAGGATGTGGAGCCAATCATACTGCAGGGGCACATGGATATGGTTTGCGAGAAGGCACCTGACTGTGATAAGGATATGGACGAGGAAGGTCTGGACCTTTTGATAGATGGTGATTTTATCTCGGCAAAGGGCACTACACTCGGTGGAGATGACGGTATCGCGGTGGCATATGCGCTTGCTATTTTGGACGATGACAGCCTGTCACATCCACGCCTTGAGTTTGTATGCACTGTATGCGAGGAGGTCGGCATGGAGGGTGCTACAGGCATCGATGTGTCTATGCTTAAGGGAAAGAAGCTTCTTAATATGGACAGCGAGGAGGAGGGCGTGATGCTCGCAAGCTGTGCCGGTGGATGCAGAGCCGATGTGAAGCTGCCTGTAGAGAGAGAGACAGTGAGCGGAACAAAGCTTACTGTGAGCTTATCAGGTCTCACCGGCGGACACTCAGGCTCAGAGATTGATAAGGGAAGGGGCAATGCCAATATTCTTATGTCCAGACTGCTTCGCGACGCATCGGCACCTGTAGCTATAGCTTCTATAGATGGCGGCAGAAAGGATAATGCCATTCCAAGAGAGTGTACTGCACAGATTATTGTAGCACCTGATGAGGCTGCGGCAGTGAAGGCTTCGATAGAACAGGCAGCAGCTGAGATTGCGGAGGAGTTTAAGGCATCTGATCCTGACCTTAAGCTTACTGTGTCAGAGGAGACTGACTGTAGTGAGTCAGCTATAAGTGCAAAGGATAGCGCAAGGGTTATCGCACTTATCGAGGCATTGCCAAACGGCATCATCAGAATGAGCCGTGAAATAGATAAGCTTGTTGAGACTTCACTTAATCTGGGAGTTTTAAAATCAGACGATGCTGCTGTTACTTTAAGATACGCAGTCAGAAGCTCTGTCGGTGTGGCTAAAAAAAGCCTTAAGAACCAGCTTGTCTGCATAGCAGGCGCTTTTGCGGCAGAGGTTACATTTGAGGGAGATTATCCTGCATGGGAGTACAAGAAGGATTCAAAGCTCCGCGAGGATATGGTACGGATTTTTGAGGAGATGTATGGCAAAAAGCCTACAGTTGAGGCTATTCATGCCGGTGTCGAGTGCGGACTTTTAAGCGGCAAGATTGAAGGACTCGACTGCATATCAATGGGACCTGACATGTATGATATCCATACGACTGAGGAGAGGCTTTCCATATCCTCTGCAAAGAGGTCATATGAGTATATACTCAGAGTGATTGCGTGCAAATAAATAGTTATTCAAGGCTTTTGATAAAGGAAAGAGGTGTCATATGATACCTCTTTTTAAATGCCCTGTGAAAATAGCTCAGATTGTGAAATCCGACAGACAGTGAGACATCTAAAATTGAGGTGTTGCCGTGCTCGAACTGTTCCACGGATTTTTCAAGACGCACATTGTTGATATACTGCACGCAGGTCATGTTCATGTGTTTTTTGAAGAAACGCATGAAGTGGTATTCACTGAAATAGCAAAGCCCGGCAAGCTCTGAAACCTGGATGCTTTCGGCATAGTGCACCTCGATGTAATCGAGCACATTTTTGAGCTTATCGGAGGATGTGTTGACACCGAAATCAGCATTTTTTTCACTGTATTGCAGCAATAGAAATATTGCCTGAAGCAGAAATGCCTTTAGAGCCAGCTCATAGCCGAATTCCTGACCGGAGTATAGCTTTGTTATGCGCATGAAGCATTTGCAAAGGGATGAATATGCCGGATGCTTCGGTGCAATCAGGTAAGGCATGGCAAACTCATGGTTGATCAGCGGAGTCAGATATCTTGAAGAGCATATATCGGTATTGTTTCCACCTAAAAAATTGATATGGAATACATACGTTTCCGAGTAAAATTCGTCGCAGTCCCTTATTGAAATGGAATGCAGCAGCAGTGGCGGGATAAAGATGATATCGCCTTCCTTTGCTTCATATTCGAGCAAATCAATCTGATAGGAGCATGAGCCCTTTGTAATCAGTGTGAGCTCTGCCTCATCGTGCCAGTGTGTAGTGATGACAGGGTAATCTGCTGCAAGTCTTGTTATATATTTCTGAACGGGGAAAAATACTTCTCCGTGCTTTGCGTTTTCTTTCTGCCCGAGGGCAGGCGGATTATTGTTTTTCATATTGTTGTTTCTCCATAGCTTTTAAAATTATACCCTTTAAATTATAAGAGCAGTATTGTGTTATAAAATGAAAAAATATTGCAAGAATTTATACTAACCACTTTCTATAATAGCAGTATAATACATCAAGACAAAGTTCTCAAGATGTAAATAGGTGCAAAATTTATGATTAGATAAGAGGTACACATTATGGAGAGAAAATGGTGGCATGACAAGGTGGCATATCAGATTTATCCAAAGAGTTTTTGCGATACAAACGGAGATGGGATCGGTGACCTGCGGGGCATTATTTCCAAACTGGACTATTTAAAGGAGCTGGGAGTTGACATTATCTGGCTTTCTCCAATCTATAAGTCCCCGTTTGTGGATCAGGGCTATGATATTTCGGACTATTATGCAATCGCTGAAGAATTCGGAACGATGGAGGAATTCGACGAACTGCTTGCTGAGGCCAAAAAGAGAGATATGTATCTGATTATGGATCTGGTTGTCAATCACTGCTCCGACAAGCATGAATGGTTTCAGAAAGCACTGGCGGATCCGGACGGACCGTATGCCGATTATTTTTATTTCCGGAAGGGAAAGAATGGAAATCCACCGAGTAATTATCGTTCTTATTTTGGCGGAAGCTGCTGGGAACCGGTGCCGGGAACTGATAAATATTATTTTCATATGTTCGCAAAGGAACAGCCGGATTTAAACTGGGAAAATCCAAAACTGAGGGAAGAAATCTACCGGATGATCAACTGGTGGCTGGACAAAGGACTGGCAGGTTTTCGGATTGATGCGATCATCAATATTAAAAAAGATCTGGCATTTCCGGTTATGGAGCCGGATGGTGACGATGGACTGGCAAGCTGTTGGCGTATGGTCGAAAATGTAGAAGGTGTCGATGCGGTGCTTGAAGATTTAAAGAATCATACATTTGCCAAAAAGGATGCATTTACGGTAGGGGAAGTATTTAACATTGGGGTGGAAGACCTGCCGGACTTTATTGGAGAAAATGGACATTTTTCTACAATTTTTGATTTCAGCGCCCATATGCTCAGTGACGGGAAACACGGATGGTACGATGCGCCACCAATTTCTTTTGATGCGTGGAAAAAAGCAATCACAGATTCCCAGATGCGGGTACAGAATGTCGGGTTCGAGGCAAATATCATTGAAAATCACGATGAGCCGCGCGGCGTTTCCCGTTTTCTGCCGGATTATGCGCAAAATGCGGACGGGGCAAAGACGCTTGGTACAGTAAGTGTTCTGCTGCGTGGAATTCCGTTTATCTATCAGGGGCAGGAGATTGGCATGCAGAATGCCAGATGGAACAGTGTGGATGAATTCGATGATATCAGTACCAAAGACCAGTACAGGGTGGCGCGTGAGGCCGGACTTTCGGATGCAGAAGCACTTGCCGTATGTTCGGTTATGAGCAGGGACAATGCACGGACGCCGATGCAGTGGAAGGATGCGCCCAGGCGGGGTTTACCTCGGGAACTCCATGG
>ENA-OOQG01000714-OOQG01000714.1-human-gut-metagenome-genome-assembly--contig:-NODE-714-length-10608-cov-2.420165_pt1 | contig 10608 bp, 8 predicted proteins | sample MGYA00241085_ERZ501155 | MGnify/ENA primary metagenome ERZ501155 (study PRJEB25962, sample SAMEA2042438) | human gut metagenome | biome: human gut; feature: human-associated habitat; material: faeces...
AACAGGATATCCCGCCTCTTTTTTGCGTTTACAGACATAAAGAGCAAATGGGGTACATATACTATACCAAAGTGTGTTAAGTGGCTTAAAATGACAGCCAGACACCTTAAAAAGCAAATGGCGGAGGTGATACATGTGGAAAATGAAAAAGAGTTTCTAAGAGGGAGAATGTGGGGCAGACTTACCTTCCTGCTGGTGGTTGCACTGGAGCTCATGATATTCTGCGTTGGATGTGCAAGGTTTGAGGTGTCAGACAGTGGTGAGCCGCTGCTCTATGACGTGTGCGATGAGACCATGCTGCCGGATGAACTGGTTACCATCATAGACAAAAAGAAGGAAAACCCATTTAATCTCGTATATTCAAACAGCACATATACATATATAGTCATCGCTGCGGGCATGCAGGAGAGGGATGACGTTGGGGTGACTCTGGAGGAGATGTACAAGGACGACAATGCCATTTACATCAAGGGAGTTTTAAGGCAGGTGGCGACTCCGACGGATGGCGTGAAGGGAGACAATGTATCATTTCCTTATATGGTGGTCAGGATAGTGAAGATGGATCTTCCGGTTGTATTCAAGTAGAACGGTATATCATAAAAAATAAGGTGGGGAAAATATGGAGCTTACTAAGAACAGGATCACAACGACGAATCTTAAGGCGGCAAAATATGTTGAGTTTACCGTGGATGACGATTTCAATGTCCCTGATGTGAAGGGGGATATAGACAGACAGATAGCCAGCAAAGGACAGGTGACGATAGAAAACATAGACGTCATGGAGGGCAAGGCGCGCATCACAGGAACTGTGAGCTACGCCATCCTATACCAGACGGACCGGGAGGGGTATTCATTTGAGAGCCATGACGGAGAGCTGCCATTTGAGGAGACGATAAATGCGGATGAACTGTCACTGGGAGATAAGGTTTCCGTACAGGGTGTGTTGGAGGATCTGTACGTGACCGTGATAAATTCCAGAAAATACGAGGTGAGAGGGCTTGTGGGCGTGAAGCTCTGGGCGTGCCAGCAGATCACCGCAGAGGGCGCCGTGGGCATAGCAAACGGCTCTGGTATAGAGTGCATGACGGAGAAGGTAAGCTTTACAAATCTTGCGGCGTCTTCCAGAGACATAATGAAGATAAAGGAGGACATAGAGATCCCGGCAAATAAGCCGAATATCGGACGGGTGCTGTGGGAACAGGTGAACTTCTCGGAGATAGAGAGCCGTGCCACGGACGTGGGGGTACATATAAGCGGCAAGATGGACATATTTGTCATATACAAGCCGGATGACGAGGTGGCTCCGGTGCAGTATGTCAGCGCCACGAGGGAGTTCCAGGACACTGTGAACTGCGATGGAATAGACGAGGATATGATACTGGACGACATGATAACCGCATCCCGCGGTTCGGTGTCCGTGCGTGCAAATGACGGCGGTGAGGACAGGATACTCCAGGTGGAGAGCAGTCTCAATGTGGACATCAAGGTGTACGAGGACGTGGAGGCAGACCTTCTCAAGGATATGTTCTCATATTCTGCGCAGGTCGATCCCGTCAGGAGCAGATTCAGCTACGAGAACCTTCTCATGAGAAACAATGCAAAGACGAGGGTCGTGAAGAAGGAGAGGCTCAAGAGCAGCCAGCCGTCCATTCTCCAGATCGTAAATGTGACGGGCAGTGTGGATATAGACGATGTCAGGCCGGCGGATGACGCCGTGGTCGTCGAGGGTGCTGTGAAGGCGGCAGTTCTTTATGTGTCATCGGATGACAGCAGACCTCTGTGTCAGATGGAGGTGGTAGCTCCATTTTCATACAGGGTGGAGACTGTTCCGCTCAGAACTCAGGATTCCATCAGGATTACCCCTGCACTCAATCAGATCACGGCGGCGCTGCCGGGCAATGACGAGGGGGAGATAAAAGCCATAGTGGATATGGGAATGACCATATTTACCCGGAAAGAGATAGAGCTTATCGATGACATGACGGTGGCTCCGGTCGATATGAAGAAGAAAGCGGTGGCGCCAGGTATAGTGGGCTATGTTGTGCGTGACGGTGACAGCATATGGTCGATCGCAAAACAGTATTATTCCAGTCTTGATTCCATAAGAAAGCTCAACAGCCTTGAGGGGGATGACGTGAAAGCCGGTGACAGGTTGATAGTGGTCAAATGTGCGGGAAAGAATTAGCTGTTGCCCTTCCAGTGTATATCGTATTTCCCCGGTGATCTGGGATCCTGGTCGGTGACAGCGGCTTCTCTGTAATATTCTTCGTATGGAACAGGGTTGTTGGTGATTCCAAGAATGTAATCGGATGACACGTTATATAACTCGGTGAGATATATAAGGTGATGGATTGGCAGCGCGCTTGCGCCCCTTTCATAACGTGCGTACATGGTTTGTGAGGTGTTCAGATAGCGGGCAACATATTGTTGTGTAAAGTCATGATCTTCCCGCAGTCCACGGATTCTTTCTATATACTTTTTATCCTTGCTAAATTCCATATACTGCATTCGATCACCCGCAAAAATGATAACATACGGGTTTGTGACCCTTTTAATTTTAGTAAATATGTTTACTAAACGAGATGGTAACAAAAAAGTGCAATCATAGCCGACAGCTATAATTGCACTTAAGTTTGTGTATTTCCATTAATCAGGCTTCTTTTGCCTGTTCATTGGCCTCTTTGTCGTCCTTCTCAGGGAGAAGTCTCTTGAACAGTGGAACGAGCTGTGCGGCGATGACAGCCTTAACGAGGTCGAGTGGAATGAATGCCACGAAACCTGATAAGAATGCAACCTTCCATGTGAGGTTACCGTTGAACTTCCACCAGATCATTCCCACGATATCAATGATCACGACACCTATGATCGCAACGATGGTATACTTAAGTCTCTTGTACTTTTTGCCTTTGATGAGACCGACTACGATTGATGCAATGATGAATGAGAAGGTGTATCCACCGAATACTCCGAACAGATATCCAAGGCCTGCGCCTCCGCCGATGAATACAGGAACGCCGATGGCACCCATGATCATCCAAAGTGCTATTATGATCGTTGAGTCTCTGAGCTCAAATACGAGAGCTATCAGAATTATCATAAAGTTGAGTAATGTGATGTGTGCTGCGTTAGGGAGCGGTGTTGGAATGCTCAGGTAAGCGGATGCACACAGAATTGCAGTGAACATGGCCATCATGACCAGCTCTACAGTGGTAAATGCTTTTTTCATTTGTAATAATCCTCCAATGATTGTAATGCCTGTGTACAGCTTATTCACAACAAATCCAGGTAGTTTCGACGGGCTGATGACGAATACTGCCTGGATTTGTTAACCTATACACAAGGGCTATGGTTGACATTATATATACACATGAGAGGAATGTCAACCATAAATTTTGAACGCAGGTTAACATTTGCAAAACACACGTTATTGTGTAAAATACTTAATATAGAATTCGAACGATATATAGAGTGTATACACAGGAGGCGGGATATGATAAAGGTCGGAATCACGGAGATCGATATTGGATACGAGGATAAGGAGTATGCCAGGGAGCACTGTCTTGAGGTCATGCAGGAGGCATATGAGAATGGCGTTGAGCTCTTGGTGTTTCCTGAGATGACGCTGACGGGATTTACCATGATGCCCGCTTGCATGTGGGAGGCGTACAGGAATGGTGAGATACCGGAGAGCGTTTCGTTTTTCATGGAGAACAGCAGGAAATACGATATGGCCATGGCATTTGGTTATATAGAAGCTTTCATGGCTGATGGAAGCGGTGAGTTTGATGAGAGCAGAAGAAAGGTATTTGAAAATAAGCTGGCGATCGTCAGCGGTGATGAGGTGATCATGGATTACGCAAAGATACATCCTTTTTCGTTCAGCGGTGAGGACAGGGTGTACCGGGCAGGCAGCCGCATTTGTCAGGCGAATGTCAAGGATCTGAGGCTGGGCGGATACATATGCTATGATCTCAGATTCCCGGAGATATTTTCGGCGGCGAGGGATTCTTACGATGCCATACTTGTGATAGCCAACTGGCCTGAGGAGAGAGTTGCCCAGTGGGAAGCGCTGCTCAGGGCGAGGGCCATTGAGAATCAGGCATATGTGATAGGCGTGAACAGAGTGGGCATGGGTAAAAGGGAGAGATATGTCCCGAGCTCACATATATATGATGTCTACGGCAACGAGATGGCGGAGAGGGTGAGCGACAGACTGCTCGTTGCGGAGCTGGATCCTGCGGTCATAGCCGGTGCCAGAAAGACATTTCCGCAGGGCAGGGACAGGAAAAATGAATTTTACATGTCAATATTATAGAATTATTTGACTGGTGTATAAAACTGGTGTTCTCTTTGGTGCTTGTAATATTTTGTCAGATGGTTTACAATGGATAGAGGCAATGAGGAGGTAAAACTTATATGAATAAGGACGATTGCATTTTTTGTAAGATAGCCAACGGTGAGATTCCATCAGCGACAGTTTATGAGGATAGTATCTGCAGAGTAATACTTGATGTGAATCCTGCTAACAAGGGCCATGCGCTTATTATCCCGAAAGAACATTTTGACAATATATACAGCATGGATGCTGAGACAGCAGCCAAGATATTTACTATAGCTACAGAGGTGGCAAAGGCACAGAAGGCTGAGCTGAATCCGGACGGACTGAATATCCTTCAGAACAACGGCGAGGCAGCAGGCCAGACTGTATTCCACTTCCATATGCATCTTGTTCCAAGATACATCAAGGACAACGTGACTATGACCTGGATACCGGGTAAGGCTGATACAGAGGAGCTGTCAGCATTGTCTAAGGCTCTCAGAAAGAGAATCTAGACGATTGAAGATAGATATATAAGGTTTTGTGAGAAGAGCAGCACATGATGAACATAAGTCATGTGCTGTTTTTTCTGTTACGGTGTTACTGATAGAAAGAGCAGGCGGTAGGAAAGGACTGTATATGGAATATAATGAAGAAACTGAGGAAAGAGGGCTGAGGCGGCTGTCGTCAAATGCGCTCAAGCTGACAGCCTGTGTGTGTATGGCCGTAGATCACATAGGCATAGTATTCATGGATAACAACTACATAATGCGCGCTGTGGGGCGGCTGGCATTTCCTGTATTTGCATTTCTGCTTGTACAGGGGCTTCTGCGTACATCCGACGTGAGGAGGTATCTTCTGAGACTTGGAATATTTGCGGTGGTGTCAGAGATACCATTTGACCTGGCAATGCACGATACGATCTGGTATCCGGGGGCTCAGAACATATTCTTCACCCTGACAGCCGGACTGTTTGCCATATACGCCATGGATAGCCGGGGGCCAATCGGAAGATGGAAGGTCGAGATCGCACTGGCCGCAGCACTTCTGGCGGAGTTCCTGAGATTCGACTACGGCATGGCGGGAGTGGGAATCATAGTTATGTTCTATCTGATCGAGAAGGAGCGGAGTGGAGCGGATGCTTATACTCTGGCATATTTCAATAAGAAGCAGAACATTGAGATCGTGGTGCTCAGTTCGCTGGTATACATTCTCTGCCTGGGCATGAATCAGCTATACGCTCTGCTGGCGATGATACCTGTGAATATGTACAGCGGAGAGAGAGGAAGGATGAAGCTCAAGTATTTTTTCTACCTGTTTTATCCCCTGCATTTGCTGCTTATATGGTTTATATGGAAAATAATTCATTAAGCATCATTTCCCCCAAAAATATGTTGACTAATAACTCTCAATGATATAGAGTAATGATTGCATTTATAGATATTAGAAAAACGCTCTTATTCAGAATGGTGGAGTCAGAAGGGACGAAGAAGCCATGGCAACCCCGATGTCAGATTCGGAAGGTGCCGACCTGAGCGACGCAGATATGTAGGTGATACAAGATCTGTGCTCGAACAATGAGAGGCTTGACAGACACAATCAAACCGCTCATACGAAGCGGTTTTTCTTATGTACAAAAAGGAAAGGAAGTAGTATGGAAAGAAGATTATTTACATCGGAATCAGTAACAGAAGGACATCCTGACAAAATCTGTGACCAGATATCAGATGCAGTGCTTGACGCGCTGATGGAGCAGGATCCAATGAGCCGTGTGGCATGTGAGACATCCATCACGACAGGTCTTGTGCTTGTCATGGGAGAGATCACAACCAACGCTTATGTGGATATTCAGAAGATCGTTCGTGAGACGATCAGAGAGATCGGATACGACAGAGCAAAGTACGGATTTGACTGCGATACATGCGGCGTTATTACAGCCATAGACGAGCAGTCATCAGATATTGCCATGGGAGTTGACAAGGCACTCGAGGCAAAGGAGCACCTCATGAGCGAGGATGACATCGAGGCGATCGGTGCCGGAGATCAGGGTATGATGTTCGGATTTGCAACAAATGAGACACCTGAGTACATGCCATATCCAATAGCACTTGCCCACAAGCTTGCAAGAAAGCTCACAGAGGTAAGAAAGAACGGAACACTCCCATACTTAAGACCGGACGGTAAGACACAGGTAACAGTTGAGTACGATGAGAATGACAAGCCTGTAAGACTTGATGCAGTCGTTCTCTCAACACAGCATGGAGAGGAAGTCAGCCAGGAGCAGATCCACGCTGACGTTAAGAAGTATATATTCGACGAGGTTCTTCCACAGGAGCTCATCGATGAGAATACCAAGTTCTTCATCAATCCAACAGGAAGATTCGTAATAGGTGGACCAAATGGAGACAGTGGTCTCACAGGACGTAAGATCATCGTTGACACATACGGCGGATATGCCCGTCACGGCGGCGGAGCCTTCTCAGGCAAGGATTGTACCAAGGTAGACCGTTCAGCGGCTTATGCGGCCCGCTACGTGGCTAAAAACATAGTTGCAGCAGGTCTGGCTGACAAGTGTGAGATACAGCTCTCATACGCTATCGGTGTTGCAAGACCTACATCCATCATGGTAGACACATTTGGCACAGGAAAGCTTTCAGATGAGAAGCTTGTCGAGATCATTAGAGAGCACTTTGACTTAAGACCAGCAGGTATCATCAAGATGCTTGACCTCAGAAGACCTATCTACAAGCAGACAGCAGCTTACGGACACTTCGGAAGAACAGATCTTGATCTCCCATGGGAGAAGCTGGACAAGGTGGATGTGCTGAAAGCATACTTATAAGCAGATTAAAAAAATTCAGACAAATATAAAAGCACATGTATCAGATTGAAACTGATACATGTGCTTTTTGTATATCACGTTATTCCGTGAGTATTAATCTTTGTATTTCTTTGCGGATTCAAGTGCCGCATCTATCTCGTCGAGGGATGCCTGGATCTTGCTCTCCGTACTCTCCGTATCCTCTTTGACGTCAAATGCTGAATCTATAGGCTCGCTGTCATCGGCGACATCCTCAAATGCAGTGTCGTCATAGTCGTCAGTGTGGATGACATCGTCCTCATCAGGAGATACCTGATTGTCGTAATCGGAGTCTGCGTAACTCTCGTGGATAACCTCGTTGTCCCCAGGGAAGAGCGCCTTGTTGTTGATGGTGGGCACCTCGCTATTGTCGTGGTGAGGCATTCTGACGTGTTCAGCGGCTTTTGCGGAAGGCTCGGCAGCTTCTGATGTTTCATTTGCTGTGCTTTCCTTCTCCTCGTTGTCCTTCTTCAGCTTGTCTATCTGAGCCTCGTAATCAGCGATGAGACCCTTGAGTGAGACAGCAAGGATGATGATGACAACGACCAGTATCACAAGAACTATGATGGCTATGAGCATTATTACGAACTTGTGCTTGTCTATGAAGCTGGACAGCGAATCCGTCTCCTCGATGAGATCCGTTGCGTCAAGGAAAGTTCCTTCATTTGGATTGAAGAAATACCAGCCCTGGTGTCCGTCGTTTGTTGCTGCGTAGAGGAGAACGGTGTTGGAACTGCTTCCCTTCATATAAGCTCTGATGTCCGTGTCGTTCAGGTTGATCTTCACTGGAAGATATCCGGTTGGCACTGAGACTGAATTAGGCTTTGGAATGATGTTATAAGTGTTGTTGTTTGAGTGAACGCTTACAAGGGTATCTGCAGGTGCGGATGCGTTCTGATCTGCCTCTGTGAGTGTTCCTACCTCATCCTCAGTAACAACAGGCTTGGTCTCGCTGTCGATCAATGCAAGAGGTGTTGCAGGCTCGGCTTCTGAACCGGTATCGCTGACAGTAGATGAAGCTGCTTCGGTGGAAGCGGCGGCTGACTTGTCGCTGATGGTTACCGAGTTGTATGACGGTGTCATGTCTATCGACTCTTCTGTGTCGGAGATGACCTCAACTGCTGATGTCTCTATGCTGGCAGTTCCGCTTGCAATGGCGGTAAATGTAAATGTTGCTGTCATTGCATCTCCAGGCTTTACATTTGCCTGGGAGTAGCTTACGGTGCCCTCAGATTCCACGGTGCCGCCGCTCACAGCCTTGAGCAATGTGGAATCATATGTGATATTGTAGCTGTAGCTTGATAAAGCCTGATCGGCTGCGTTTATACTTACCTTGATCTCCACGGTATCGCCAACAACGACCGTGGTGGATGGAACCTCAACACTAAATGCGACTGTAGCGGCATAAGTGGTATGAAGCATGAAAAGCATCATAGTCAACACACATGCAACTTCTGTCATAAACGTTCTAAAGCTAAATCTTGTAGTCCTCATAATATTCATATACGGTTATCCACCGAGTCCTCCTTATCCTCTGTTAATTATTATGGTGTAAGTACGTGTAGCTTTACTCTGGGATTTACATACTATCTTAAATGTATTCTTTCTCGATTTCAGGGTTTTTGTTCCCGTTCCGCTCACTGTGGAGTAGCTGCTTACAGGTGAAGCGTTTATTTTCACACTTGATACAGATGAGCGCACATTTACCGTGTACTGTGTAGTGCTGTTTATTGCAAATGTAGGTGACAGCTTCTTGCCGCTTACAGAGAGTGTTTTCAGGTAGTTGTTCTGGTTGCCCGGATTAGCCGCAGGCATCTTCATTGCTGTGCTTGGCATATTCTTGTAAACAGGTATGGCAAATGTTATGGCCTTGTTGAGTGCTCCTGAAGACTTGTAGGCATCATATACCTTCCATGCCTCTGTTGTAGGGGCCTGTACATTTCCCATGTACTGATGCCAGTACAGGCAGTCTGTGTAGGTTACGTTGAACTTCTGAGTATACAGAGTGTTCTGACCCTTGTTGATGTAGGACTCTCCGATATACATCGCACCGCCGATTATTGATTTGGCAGGTGTTGTCCATGGCCTGTTGTACGATGTGCCCGATGAAGCCCATCTCAGACCGTTTGTTATAGCGTTGCCTGATGCACTCTCAAATGCACCGATATTGTAGAAGTTATATATGCCGGGATATGTGGCATTCTTACCGTTTGTTCCCGAGGTTATCGAGCCTCCGACCTCCTGCTTGATACGTGAAGCAATGTGGTAAGGGCTGACGCCGGATTTCTGTGCTGCGGTGATTATCATGGACGAATATGTGGTGGTCGAACCGGTTGGGTGCGCATTGTGCATAAACGAACCAGATAATATAGCCTCAACTCCTGACTTTGTCTGTGATGAGTCGTATGACAGCTTTTCAAATGCGAACATGGAGCTTGCGGATGACATATATGTTCTCGGATCGAGGTAATACTTTACAAGATCGTCCGAGGCTGCAAACCATGTTGAACCATCATATGATGAGTAGGAGTCTGTCTTGTAGTTGTATCCAACGGTCTGTGATCTCCAGCCGTAGTTAGGACTGTAAGATGTACAGTTTACAAGGTTGTTGACACGTCCCTGTACGTTGACCTCGTTCTTGACCACGTCGTTCCAGTTAAGGTTGGTGTGTACCGCCTTGAATATCCAGTTTGGGTGCTCCGCATGGAGCTTTCTGAGAAGCACCTTGTAGCTCTCAGGGAAGTTCTGGGCGGATAATTGCTTTTCAAATGCTGCATCCGATGTCTGGTTACCGTCAGGTTCCTTGTATGTTCCCATTGTGATGAGCGATGAGGAGATAAATCCTGTATACTTCTTGCTGCTGTATGTGAGGTTGACCTTGTACCATGACTTGTTGGATGTATCAGTCACGGAGAGTGCCTGTCCCTTCATGAGCATGATCGCGCTTCCGTTGTAGGTTATAGGTGTACCCGCTGCCGTCTGGCGGAAGTATACATAGTCTTCATTCACGTAACCGCTCTTGGCTGCCTGAGCCGCTGTGGTAGGCTGCTGTGTAGTAGCCTTGGTCGTGGCCTTTGTTGTGGCTGAAGTGGAGTCGATCACGATGAACTTGGAATATACATAACCGGTGTAGCGCTTCTTCTTATATGTAAGCTTGACTTTGTACCATGTCTTGTTGGAAGTGCTCAGTACGGTCATGCTCTGACCGCCCATGAGCATGATCGGCGATCCGTTATACTTCAGCGGCGTGCCGTTTGGCGTTTTTCGGAAATATACATAGTTTTCATTTTTTCGAAGGTGAGCCTTCTTGGCGGTTGTCCTTGTTACCTTGATAAATGCGGAGTACACATAACCGGTGTAGCGCTTCTTCTTGTATGTAAGCTTGACCTTGTACCATGTCTTGTTGGAAGTGCTCAGTACGGTCATCTTC
>ENA-OOQG01000741-OOQG01000741.1-human-gut-metagenome-genome-assembly--contig:-NODE-741-length-10352-cov-3.202292_pt1 | contig 10352 bp, 9 predicted proteins | sample MGYA00241085_ERZ501155 | MGnify/ENA primary metagenome ERZ501155 (study PRJEB25962, sample SAMEA2042438) | human gut metagenome | biome: human gut; feature: human-associated habitat; material: faeces...
TTTTCCCTAACTCAGCAGGACGTATTGGCAACAGCACAAACCCTGTCACTCGATTTTCCGGATGAACCAAAGTTAATAAATTAATCTATGAAGAGATATGAAATAATGAAAGAGGATGCAATCCTTGGACCATTTGATATAAATCAAATTGAGGAATTTGTCCGTGCAGGTCTTATTCTTAAAAGAGATTATGCCTATGATATAGAATATCCAGACTGTGTCCGAACTGTTGAGTTTTTCATGAAACAAAATGGTAAAACACCAATTGTTGAACATAAAGGGAATGTATTCTCGCAAATTAAAGAAATTGGTCAAGAATTAATTCTTCCTGCTAAAACGTTTTCGAAAGAACCTTGGAGAACAGATAAAAAACTCTTTGTGTTGGCATTGGTAGGTCTTGGGTTATCTGTAATCCTCTCTTTTGCACCTTTTATGAAAGTGTTCGGGATATTTTATGCGGTCGCTTTATATTTTTCTGCAATATGGGGCCTATTTTTCTTTTATTTGTTCAAGACAAGTCAAGTAGACATAAAAACAACGGCGGCAATATTCTTTGGAACACAGAGCGTGATTTTTATTGCATACAATATCTTAGGAATAGGTGCATTAAATCCATTTAAAGGATTATATGAAAATGATAATAATATAGTCGCATTAGTATCATGTATATTAGGGATTGGATGTGTGGAAGAATTGGTAAAGCTAATTCCATTAATGCTCGTTTTACATTTCTCCAGAAGTGTATTAAAACCTCAAACTGTAGTATTCTATGGCTTGATGTCAGGTATAGCATTTGGTGTATTTGAAGGAGTAGAATATCAAATGGGACCTAATTTCCAAATGCTATTGGAAAATGGTGTTGCTGAGGCTTATGCATATTCGTATTTGTCAAATATAGCTCGACTCACAAGTTTACCATTTCTTCATGCAGTTTGGTGTGGTATAGGCTCATATTTCTTAGCATTTGCTTATCTGTATCCACGTTATCGACGTTCTTTGTACTTATTAGCAATTTTAGTTCCTGCTATAATTCATGGGCTGTATGATTACCTATGTTTTAATGTGCCGATATCATTAGCAACGATCCCTGTTGTACTTGTCGGTGTCGTATTATTAATGGTATATTTAAGCATCGGACGAGATTTTCATCTTAAATTAAATGATTGAAACAATGGGAAACATTTCCTTCGCTTCTAATTCGAATATTCAATTATATAAGATTGTTCCTGCAATCATTTCTCTTGACATCCCTGCGCCAGTTAAAAATATGCACATTTCGCTATAGAATACAAAAACAAAACAGTCGGTGTTGGAATAATAAAACAAAATTTGCTGAAAAACGCAAAGGTAACTAATTTTAAGTAAGTTAAACGGTTTTTACTGCATGAAAATGACGGATCAAGAAATAACATCCTCTCTCATAGCCCATGATCCTAAGGTGACGGCGCAGTTCTTTTTTAGGGACTGTCATCCGTTGTTTATTAGTATCATTAGGCGTGTGTTTGGAAATCAGATAGTTGATTACGACGAGATAATCAGCGAGCTATACGTGCTTCTCATGGAGAATGACGCAAGGAAATTGCGAACATTTAACTATGAGAGCACATTGTTTCAGTGGTTGAAGACAATAGTCGTGCGGCATTGTTTGGAACTGAAGCGTCGTGGCAAAGTGATAGATAATGAAAGCCAAGAGCCTCTTGTTAATAGTGGCAAGAGTCTTTCGTATGTTGAAAGTTCGCAAGCCACGATGGATGTTGAGAGTTTGCTTAGGCAAATGAATAATCAGCGTTATGTCCTTGTCATCCATTTGCTGATGATAGAGGAGAAAAGTCCAGAAGAGGTGGCGAAGCAGTTATCTATTACGGTAGCCAACCTTTATAATATAAAGTGTCGGGCCATGAAAGCCCTCGTAGAAGTAGCACTTAAAGATAAAAGATCTTATGAACGATAGTATGATAATTTCAGATGAGTTGTTGGCTGCATTCCTTGATGGAAACACGAGTGCGGAGGACACGATGCGCGTGCTGAAGGCTGCCGAGCAAGACGAGGAGTTGCGCGAGCTGATCCGTATTGTGAGTGAGGTCGATGAAGATATGGCGGGCCGGAAGCCTGCCAAGGTTAAGGAACTTCCCATGACGGCAATGGCTGCACGAAAAAAGGAAAGCTATCTCTGCGACATAGAGTGTGAGGAGTTTGTGTTGCATCAACTCGGTATTGAAACAACCCACAAGACCCTTCTTGACGAGGCTTACCGTAATTGCTGGTTGAGGGACAAGGGAATGCCATTGTATAATATCGGTCGGTTGTTGGAGAAAAACAATCTTGCTGTCAGCCGCCGTTATGATTCTTCCATCGAAGATGTGGTGCGTTGGTTGGAGCATGGCGATCAACTGATAGCAGTAGTTGACAGTACAATGCTTGAATCTGCTACTTCCACTAGCTCTCAGACGTATCCTAACCATGCTGTGGCTATTTGCTCGGTGTCTGTTGCGTCAAACGAAATAACGCTCTTCAATCCTTATACCGAAGAGGAACTGACCACTTATCCGTTGCCTTTGTTCTTGAAGGCTTGGAGGCAGTCAAACCATTATTTGGTAGTGGTCAATACTACCGACCAGTTTGTTTACGAGCCTTATCCCATTCGTCTTGACGACGTGTCCCTCGACGATGATCTCATAGAACTGCAAGAAGCCATTGCGGAGAACGCGCATGAGATTTGGGCTAAAACCCGTACTGACCAGGGCTGGAGCTATGGGCCCGAGCGCAACGATCAAAAGAAGGAGACGCCCGACATGGTGCCTTATTGCAATCTCCCTGAAAGTGAAAAGCTCTACGACAGGGAAATGGCGATGCAGACACTAAAGCTGGTGAAGAAGCTGGGGTTTGAGATTAAAAAGTCATCATGTTGATCCACAATGCTATTCTAAGCGTCGCGGAGGCGAGTGCGACTTTTGAACTTTTGTTGTTTTGGCTGCTACGACTTATGTCTAAATATTGTTTTGCCTTGATGCAGAGTTTATACAATAGCATTTTTCCTTGCGCTCAAGGAAATACTTTCTGGGACATGTTGACAAATGGTATTCAAGGGGTGTTGGTACTAATGGTGTTGGGATGGTTCTGGCGGCGTAGATTGTCTCGCAAATGTTTATCTGGGGAACGGTGTTTCCTTCAGATCATAGGAGCAATTTTTAAATCCAAAGGTAGTTTCTTACTCTCTATCTCATTGTTGATAGCAGTATTATGTTTGATACCTAAGATCTCAATGCGACTAAAGGGTGATGATTACTCGTCCCCTCATAGCATATTGTATAAGGTCGGAATTATAGGGGTCAGTTGTATTCTGTTTGGTGTTGCTACATACGTTATTACGAATCTAAACAAGATATACAGTCTGCGCAAGCAGGAGATTCGGATAACGGTCAGCCAGATAGCATTGTTGGTTGTCTTTGGTATTTGCTTTACTCTCGTCGTCTTTGCCCTTGGCATCGAACAGAAGGGCAATGGTTTTATCATCGTTACCACTTTTGGTGCTGTTCTCGGTTGGATCTTTCAAGATACTATTAAGAGCGTAGCTGCTTTTTTCTACCTTCGCGCCAATGGTTTGCTACGAATAGGCGACCTTATAACCGTTCAGTCACGAGGAATAGAAGGTTTTGTGCGCACCATATCACTTACTACTGTAACGGTAGAAAACTGGGATACTACAACCTCGTCTTTTCCCACTTATATTCTCCATTCCGAGCACTTCAAAAATAGTCAGCGTATGATGGAGGGGAAAACGTATGGCAGATTGATGCAGAAAGCCTTTGTGCTGGATTCGGGATGGATACGGCCCCTTTCAGAGCAAGATGTGGAGCGTTTGCGCGTGGAACTTGACTTGGATCCGTTTGTTTTGCAGAAGATCATTAAAAATGGCATGCTCAATATAGAGGCTTTCCGTCAATATATTTACCATTGGTTAATGGCATATCCGCGTGTGTCGCAACAGCCCCGCCTTGTCGTGCGTTGGCTGGAGCAGACGGACGAGGGAATGCCTTTGCAGTTGTTTGTATATCTCAGAGATACGATGTTTGGTGCCTTTGAGTGGCAACAGTCGCTCATCATGGAGCATGTGATCAAGTCTATGGGATGGTTTGACCTGCAGCTCTATCAGAGCCCGTCAGGATACGATGCAAGCAATAGTAATGTATTCCTCACAAGCCATGAAGCCGAATATCATAAAAACGAAAAAGATAATGCCCATGTCAGACAAATGTAGAGCCTGTGAGGATCTTTTTAAAGACATGCGCCGGTTACATCCTAAGGATGAAGCTGGCTCTTGCGAAGCGTTTGGTGAAGATGTGGTTCAAGGCTGGTGCCGTGCCAGAAACTATGTGCTTTCCCAGTTGGAAAATGAGAAAAGTTGGGGATCAGATGGGATTGCAGTTTCCTCCTCTGAACGTGTCCATATAGTCATTGATTGTGTTGATCCGATGGCGTTTTATATAGCCCGTCACGCGGCCTTGGCTTTGCATTTCCCTAATTTTAATGAAGGTGATGGCGTAAGTCAAGCTCCAAGGAATGGAACACTTATTACACTTCTCTATAACCGTAAAAAGTATCCAGATATCATTACCGAACTTCACAGGGAGGAGTATTTATGTAATTTGACGGACTTGTGTAAATGCACTCTTAAAATGGTCGAAATAGAAGATAAGGGGAAAGGGCTGAAGGTGATAAGTGAAAACGTAAAGAACCCCAATTCTTTTGTTGGTGTCGAATTGGAGTTGCTGGGGTTTGATAACGACGATCTCTGTTACAAGGCGAATGAAAAGGGAGGGATGGAGGTGGTCCATGTTGACAGTGAGGTGATTGAAGAAGTGAAAAACCGCAAGTGTAAATGTGAGTTGGATGTTACCCATGCGCGTCGTGTAAACATGGTCTATCAAGTAGGGGCAGATATAGACAACCTTCCCCTTGATGACCCCAATATCTCAGATCGCTACTCCAGGGCTTTACTCTATTTTTGCTATCAGCAATCGAAAGGAAAAACACTGGAAAAGTGGAACGAAATAGCAGAATACACTAACGAGGATGATAAAAAAGGTACTCTTTATCAAATGAAGCTCCGTAACAAGTTGTCAAATGTTTTTTGCGCCGACTGCTTTGTTACTCGCCTCAAATCGCTTTTTGACAACAAAGTCCGCAAAGATATGGAGAAAGTGATAAAAAAGGCGTATCGCTCGAAAAAGAACGAAAAAATTGACTGGAAGAAAGTGATAAAAAAGGCATATTGCTTTGTGAATCGTTCAAAAGAGGACGAGGAAATTGACTGGAAGAAAATGATAAAAAAGGCGTGTTGCTCTGTGAAATGTTCTAAAGAGGACGAGGAAGTTGACTGCGAAACAGTTTGTATTACTACCGATATGCTTAACTATATGATAAAGAATTATGAAAAGGACCTATTGAAATTAGTAGGGAACAACCTAAAGACAATGGCTAAATGTGAGCATGCTCGCTGGAACGTGGAGAAACTCATCCTTGGCTTTTCTCCTTTCAGTCCCCAAGAGCATTATGAATACAACCGCCGCTTTGGGTCTTCTCGTAGTTCATACCGTAATAAACTTAAGAAAAATGAAGCCCATCACATAAACCTCTGCTCTTATGATGACCTTCGTCGCATCGATCCCGACAACATGAAATATGATAGCTTCCTGATGTTGGCGATGGTGAGGATATTGAAAGAGGGTATAACGGGATGAAAATATGGAATCAAGGAAATATACTTTCAATAAGTCCACGCTCACAGTCAAGTTTGACACCATACTTGATACACAGGCTGAAGTAATCGTCAGTTCCGATGACTGCTATGTGACAATGGGCGGTGGTGTGTCACGTGCCATACTTCATGCTGGCGGCGAAGTCATTATAAAAGATGCACAAAAGATGGTGCCAATACCGCTAGGTGATGTTCTAGTCACCACAGCAGGCAAACTGGAGCATCAGAAATATGTCTTTCATTGTATCACGATAGATAAACAACGAAGCATGCAGATCCTTACGCAGCAAGTGACAGAAGAAGATGTGCTCAACTATCTTTTACAACATGCTGTTGACAAGTGTTTCCTACTGATGCAAGCCATGGACATGACCTCCATAGCATTTCCTGCCATTGGAGCTGGAGTTGCAAAAATTCCCATACAGAAGGTGATAGAGCAGATGTCTATAGCCATAGCTCGAAACCTTGGCAATACGAATAAGTCGCTCAAAGTCGAGTTGTATCTGTATGACATTTACAACCTCTACACAGAGTCTGATTATATCACGCTCTTTGAGAGCCTTGCTGCAAAGGCTGCATTATTGGAATACAAAAAAATGCTTGCAAATGAGGATATGCCCATTGAGCCTACATTGAAAAATAGAAATGAAAAGTTGCCATCACGTAGGAGTATGAAGCATAAAGTCTTCATCAGTTATTCTCGTAAGGACAAAGATGCGGCCGACTGCCTGTGCGAAATACTGAAAGAGAATGACATTGCGTACTGGATAGACAAGGAGGGCATATATAGCAGCTCCAATTATAAGGAACTGATTGTCGATGCCATTGACGTTTCCCAATCCGTAATTTTTATCAGTTCCGTCAACTCTAATGCCTCTATCAACTGCATTCGTGAGATAGGCTATGCCGTAAACATGAACAAGCCTATCCTTCCCCTCATGCTCGACGATGCTCCATATGCCAAGAGCATCCGCCTTGACATCTCCGATATAGACCAGATAGACTTTCGTAACCCTGGAATGTCAAGCAAGAAGCTTATTACAAGTTTGATGTATGTGGTGAATAAATAATGAAATCAATATGACAGGATTAGATGAATTAAAAATAACTGTTGAAGAAATCATACGTAAACATGAGACTGAGTTGCAATTAGCTTCATCAGTGCCGTGGTATGATGTATATCAGGCCATAAAGTTTGTAATGCGTGAGAATCCCGATTTATTCTGGTTCTCGCACCAATGGAAGTATGACACAGATGGTGTTGTTCGCTTTCATTACACAATGGATGATGAACGCTGCGAAAAAATAAAAGCTCAGATCGATGATGTCGTAGAACATGACTTCAAAATTGCCCATGTGCGTTCACTTCCTAAAGTGGAACAGGTGATGTATGTATATAAATGGATAGCGTTATACTGTAGTTACAACATACTTTCGGCACACAATCAGACTATCTACAGCGTATTTGTTCATCGCACCTCTGTGTGTACTGGAATTGCAAAAGCCGCACAATATCTTCTGAATTTACTGGGAATTGAAAGTCGCTTGGTATTTGGAAAAATGGTCAATAGTCCAAAGAATAGTCGTCATTGTTGGATAATCGTAAAGATTGAAAACAAGTGGTATCATTTAGATCCTACGTTTGCATTACCAAATACAGCACATATTCTGTTGACATCAAATGTTGTGCTTTTAAAAGGTCCAGATTACCTTTTATATAACTATTTTTGTATAGACACAAAAAACATCAAGCTGTCTCGTTCTATAGAAGAAGAGGATACTTTACCTAATTGTATTGACACGATTGACTACAAAGAATATTGGAATATTGATGTACTCCCTTCAAGAAATGGTAAAAATGGAGGACTTGGATGCTTGCTGTCTGATTCTGGTACAACTGCTGACATATATCTGGCACATGAGAAGGGCATACAGTCATCTCGACATTGCGTTGCAAAGGTCTTCCGTAATGACGAAGATCGTGAACTATTAAGAAAGGAGATAATTATAATGCGTAGTGGTGGTTATACAAATCTTCTGCGTGCTACAGATGCTGATTATGAGAGAGGTATTCTGTATATGGAACAAGCCACTCCTTTGGCAGAGTTATTGGGCAGTAGCTACTTCAAACTGACAATTCACGATTTTTGTAATCTGCTTATAGATATAGCTTCTGGATTGAGAGATCTACTTCATAACGGAATATACTATAGGGATATACATCTTAACAACATTTATTTGAGCAACACAGATTATGGCTGTGATATATATAAACTTGGTGATTTTGGCAGTTGTGCATTTGTGGATGAAGATAATAGGTATTTTCGTATAACAACAAAAGGAGGCGTTGGCAGCAAGTGGTACCTGGCACCTGAAACGTTGAAAAGCGGAGTCTTTGACGAGCGCTCAGCAGTATATGGTGTTGGGATGATTGCATATTTCTTGCTAAATAATTTATATCCTCCATTGTGGCAGGATTATGGGGAAGACTCTCTTATCAAGAGAATGTCCATACCTAAATTGCCTATGCCTGTTTTGTTAAATGACAAACGCGTTGCTCACATTAGTTTTGAATTCATTATTAAGGCATTAAGAAACGATGTAAGTCTAAGGCAGCAGACCTTGGAAGAATTATTGAAAGACATTGCTGATTTTTTGTCAATTTACCAAAAAGTTGGGACAATAATATTGATTGATGGTTCTTCATACAACCAAGACGGAGAGGGTGTCACAACCAACAACTTTTGTTCCACTTGTACAATTGATCCCAACATTAAAGTTTCTAATGAAGAAGTGGCAACTCCAATATCTACAAAAGGAGAAGAACTAGAAGAAAAACGTGCCAAATTAAAACGTAAGTTATTATCATCATCAAAATTGAAAATTACACCATCTGATAACTTGATAGCTATTCCACGGGGCAAGCTTACACCCACGCCTCAAGATTCGACGGCTACAGAATCTACAACGGCATAGATGTTTCAACCCACAACGGCAATATTGATTGGAAAAGCGTGAAAGCAAGCGGAGTGGATTATGCAATTATCCGCCTTGGCTACACGGGATATTCGCGCGAGCGCTTTTCGACAAGATATGACACTGCCTTTGAATACAACATCAGCGGAGCAAGAGCCGCCGGGCTTCCCGTTGGAGTTTATTGGTATTCTCAGGCGGTAAACACAAGCGAGGCAAGGCAAGAGGCGCAAAAGCTGCTCGCAAAGCTGAGAAGCTACTCAATTGATTTGCCGGTTTTTTATGATTACGAATTTGCCGGAGTGGGCGACAGCGGCAGACTTGATTATGCTTGGAGCAGCGGTGCGGTAAACAAAGCAATGCTTACGGCAAATGCAGAAGCGTTTTGCAATGAAATTCAAAGCGCAGGCTATGATGCAGGCGTTTATGCAAGCAAAAGCTTTTTGGAAAATCAAATAGACGGTGCTTTGCTCGGCAGGAAATACAACATTTGGCTTGCGCATTATAACAACAGCACCCCATACGCCGGCAGCTATTACATGTGGCAATATTCAAGCAAAGGCAGAGTGCGCGGCATAAGCGGCAATGTTGATTGCAATTTTGCATATCTGCCGCAGGGCGCTTCGCTTACGGATAATCGCAAGGTTTCGGGCATAACAACTTCTGCAAGAGGAGATGCCGGCAAGCTTTTAAAAATAACCTGGGGCGCAATGAGCGGCGCAACAAAATATGAGATATACGACACCACAAACGGCAAAAACGAATTAAAAGGCACGGCAAGCACAAACGAATTTACCTTTACTGATCTTAACCCTGCTTGGGAATATGACATTGTGGTGAGGGCATATTGCGGAAGAAAAACATACAACAGCTTGCCGCACAGAATTTGCGCCGCACCTGCACCGGTTCAAAATCTTGAGCTAACCGCAACGGGGCACAATTCAATTAAAGCAACTTGGGATTACGCCGTTTGCCACGGATATTACATTCAGTGGAGCACCGACCCCGAATTTAAATCCGATCTTCACGGCGAATGGATAAACGACACATTCACCGAAAATTACGCCATAAATACCGACGGCTCTGCCGAAAACTATTATGTTCGCATACGCTGCTGGAAATATTATAACGACGGAAAGATTTTCAGCGATTTTTCCGCACCGATTCTGCCCGAATAGCACAAAGTCAATAAAAAAATCAACGCGCTCTTTTGCAAAAGCAAAGGGGCGCGTTTTATCTGCTTAAATCAAACAAAAGCTATGGATTTAAAAAAAGAAATATGCTAAAATATGCGAAGCCACACCTATAATGGAGAATTTTTAATATGAAAATCAACTACAAACAAACGATTAGCGCTTGCTTTATCGGCTATATAATCCAGGCAATAGTTAATAATTTTGTGCCTTTGCTCTTTGTTACATTTCAGAAAAGCTATTCAATCGAGCTTTCAAAAATCACCGTGCTGATAACGATAAATTTTGTTATTCAGCTTTGCATTGATTTGGCTTCTGCTTATTTCATTGACAAAATAGGCTATCGTGCCTCGGCGCTGATTGCGCACGGCTGCTCCGCCGCAGGGCTGATACTGCTCACAATTTTGCCCGAGCTTTTGCCGAGCGCA
>ENA-OOQG01000743-OOQG01000743.1-human-gut-metagenome-genome-assembly--contig:-NODE-743-length-10318-cov-2.371236_pt1 | contig 10318 bp, 7 predicted proteins | sample MGYA00241085_ERZ501155 | MGnify/ENA primary metagenome ERZ501155 (study PRJEB25962, sample SAMEA2042438) | human gut metagenome | biome: human gut; feature: human-associated habitat; material: faeces...
TGTCTTAAACTTCATATCCGGAGAGAAAATGTACTGCATCTCTTTGCTTGCGTATCTTTCTGCAAGTGGTGTCTGATATCTGTCGTTCATTCCTGCAATCCGCCTTTCTTAAATTGTCATAATTCTTATAATTGTAGCCGGCTATTATTAACCATCAATACAGCATATATAGAATATACTGAACACTACTTATTAGATTGTACCATATATATTCTATTCATTCAATATGATGTCAGTCCTCTTTTATTTTTCCATTTTCAACATTTGGCTTGATAAAATTGTTATACGCATAATCCCACAAAGTCTCTGAACCATCTTTAGTATTCTCATTTCTTTTAAGTATCTGATTTAAGTGGACACATTTTTCTTCCCAGCTTCTTCCACCAGAAGCATTATTAAGCATTACAGGCTGTATATTATCAAGTGTCCTTGCAAACTTTGCCTCAGGTGTCTTTCTTTCCTCGAATTCGTCCCAAAGCCCTCTCATATATTCAGCCTGGTCGCTTGGAAGAAGCCCGAATATTCTGTCTGCAGCAGTTAATTCTCTCTGTCTCTGTGTCTTCTTGCCATCCTCATCATATGCGTAAGTATCACCAGCATCAATCTCTACTATATCGTGTATAAGAAGCATTGTCATAGTCTTTAACACATCAATCTTTTCATTAGAATACTCGCTTAACAGCACCGCCATAATTGCCATATGCCACGCGTGTTCAGCATCATTTTCTTTCCTTGAAGCATCTGCAAGATATGTCTGTCTTCCTATAAGTTTCTCTTTATCAATCTCCTCTATAAATTTTATCTGTTTAATTAATCTGTCCTTATTATTATTCTCTTGATTATTATTCTGTTTATCATCTTGATTATTATTAGTCTTGTAATTATTATCCTGACTGCTATTCTTCATTAATTATTCTCCCCGATATTAATATTTAAAAAAACGTGCAAAGCACATTCCCATAGTAAGTATGGTCGTTTGTGACAAACCATATCATTGCACGAATATACATCATCGGCATATAGTGCTTTTGCGTAACAACGAATTCTACCGCAATTCCCTATTACACAAAAAGGGAGGGCTTTACCCTCCCAATCCGGTTATTTTAACCCATCTCGCCACGAATATCTATTTCTGGTGGTTCAATTGGATAATTACCTGTAAAGCAGGCATCGCAGAAGCCTGTCTGATTACATATCATTTCACTTAATTTATCTGTTTCAAGATAGCCAAGAGAATCTGCTTCTATGTACTTGCAGATTTCATCAACTGTTCTTCCTGATGCTACAAGCTGATCCTCTGATGGTATATCAGTACCAAAATAGCAAGGATGAAGGAATGCTGGAGAACTTATTCTTACATGTACCTCCTTAGCTCCTGCCTGTCTTAAAAGATTAACAATTCTGCGGCTTGTTGTTCCTCTTACAATAGAATCATCTATCATAACCACTCTCTTGCCTGCGACTTCCTCTTTCAACACGTTAAGTTTAACCTTAACGCTAGACTCTCTCTGCTCCTGCTTTGGCTTAATAAATGTTCTTCCGACATAATTATTCTTTATAAAAGCATTACCATAAGGAATACCTGACTCCATAGAATAACCAAGTGCTGCTGGATTTCCTGATTCTGGAACACCGACAACCAAATCTGCTTCTACTGGATGTGTCTTTGCAAGTATACGACCAGCATTAACTCTTGATTCATATACTCCCATACCATCTATCCTGCTGTCAGGTCTTGCAAAATATATATATTCAAATATACACCTTGCTGTATTCTTCTGACAGAGTGATGTATCTGACTGTATCCCATCTTTAGTTATTGTAACTATCTCTCCTGGTAATACATCTCTTATAAACTCAGCACCTACTGTATCAAGTGCACAGGTCTCTGATGATAAGAAATATGTATTGTCTCTCTTTCCTATACAAAGAGGCTTGAAACCAAATGGATCTCTTGCTCCGATAAGCTTTCTAGGACTCATCACTATAAGCGAGTATGCACCCTTAATCTTCTTCATAGCATTTTTAACAGCTTCTTCTACCGTAGGTGTATTAAGTCTTTCTCTCGCTATTAAATACGCAATAACTTCTGAATCAATTGTAGTCTGGAATATAGCACCTGTATATGAAAGTTCTTCCCTTAATTCAACCGCATTAAGAAGGTTACCATTATGTGCCATTCCAAGTGTACCCTTAACATAATTTAATACAAGTGGCTGTGCATTTTCTCTTGTAGAACTTCCTGCTGTAGAATAACGGACGTGTCCAACACCGATGTTACCCTTTAACTTCTCTAAATTCTCAGAATTAAACACTTCATTCACAAGTCCCATATCCTTGTGGGAAAGAACCTTTCCCTTAGGACCTTCTGTATCACTCACAGCGATACCACAACTTTCCTGTCCTCTGTGCTGTAATGCAAACAGACCATAATAAATACTGGAAGCCACATCATTTCCGTCAAAATCATACATGCCGAAGACGCCACATTCTTCATGCAGGCCGTCCCATGGGCTTTCCTTTAATTCATTGTTATTCATAGGGTTCTCCTGACTATATTTTTAAGCAAATTTCTTACCGGTCAGTAATTCAAATGCTTCTTCGTATTTCTCAATTGTCTTCTTAATTACTTCATCCGGAAGGAGATAATCACTGTCTGGATTTGCTTTTAACCAGTCTCTTACAAACTGCTTGTCATATGATGGCTGGCTCTTTCCTGCCTCGTATCCTTCTAATGGCCAGAATCTTGAGCTGTCTGGTGTAAGCATCTCATCACCGATAACTACCTCTCCATTCTCATCAAGACCAAATTCAAACTTAGTATCTGCAATAATAATACCCTTGCTTAAAGCGTACTCTGCACACTTCTTGTAAAGAGTTATAGTTGCATCCTTAATCTTAGTAGCATACTCAAGACCTTTACCTGGGAACTTCTTTTCAAGAACCTCAATACTCTTCTCAAATGAAATATTCTCATCATGGTCGCCAATCTCAGCCTTAGTACTTGGTGTGTAGATTGGTTCAGGAAGCTTCTCTGATTCCTTAAGTCCCTCTGGAAGCTTAATTCCACAGACTGTTCCGTTTTCCTTGTAGCTTGCCCAGCCACTACCTGTTATATATCCTCTTACGATACACTCAACAGGAAGCATTGTAAGCTTCTTGCAAAGCATGCTTCTTCCAATATATTCATCCTTGTGGAAGAACTCTGGCATGTCATTAACATCAACTGAAACCATATGATTAGCAACAACGTCCTTAGTATAATCAAACCAGAACTTTGACATCTGTGTAAGAATTGCTCCCTTTTCTGTAACCTTATTCTTTAAAATATGATCAAATGCTGAGATACGGTCTGTAGCAACCATAACAAGCTTGTCATCACAATCATATACTTCTCTTACTTTTCCTTCATAGAGTAATTCACATTTTCCCATGAGTTCATCCATCCTTTTCTTCTTAATAAAATTATTAGTTAAAAAGTTATCAAACCGTAGTGTTTATGCGGTTTAAAAACAAACAAAAATATTATATACCAGCGTCCATTCAAAATCAATAGACTTTATCTTTTGCAATAATACATTGCGCATTACCTCATTAAAGTGTATTATTAAAAATATAAATATAGTCAGTTTTTAGAAGTGTACTATTCACTTGGATAATAACATTTAGATAGGAGATTTTATTATGGCTAATGGAATTGAAAAAAGACGTTTTAAAAGAATGAAAGCAGACCTGTCACTCAATGTTTCATCTTTATTTAAGCAGGATAACATGGAGATTAAAAATCTTGATTCTCCTATTAAAGTTATCAATATATCTGAAGGTGGTATAGCATTTGAATCAAAGAGCATGCTGCCTATCAACTTTTATTTTAATGCTGCTCTTAATCTTGGCTCTGAAACAGATACTCTTTACAGTGTTGTCAAGATTATAAGAAGTCAGCCGATTGAGGGCACTGACAATTATCTTTATGGCTGTGAGTTTGTCGGCATGGCACCGATTCTTGGTTATATCTTTGATGAATATGAGGCTGAGATTGAAAAAGAATAAAGAGTCACAATAGACATCCCCTCAATAGTAGGTAATTATTATGAATAAGAAAAAGATATGTCTCTTAATTGGTGCAGTTTTAATTATTATTTTAATAATCTTACTAAGACCACGTCATATCAAAGTCAGTTTGTCAGACACAGACGACTTATCTGTTGTAAGAGAAGGCAGCGAAATCAGCCTGACACAGAATGAGAAGAACCAGCTAATTGACATAATAGAAGATATAACTGTTATGCCGTGGCTGTATCCGCAATCAACTGGCTGGACATATAGAATATTTACTGATAACCGTACCAACAACATTATTATACTCAACAACAAAGTCACAATTAACAACATAACTTACCGTCCATTTGGAAAATCAGCAGGAAATGTTATAGATTATCTCGACAATATTTATAATAAAAGTCTTGTAACAATTAACATAGCCAATGCTCACAGCATTACCGTCACCAACAGGTCTAATCATAAGACTGCCGTTTTTGATGGAAATAAACTTAAAAGTTTAACAGACGCTTTAGCTTTCACGCCATCGCACCCGGTTACTTTCTATGACGATACCGATTCATCTGTCCAGTATGTACTCAACATACAATATAAAGATGGCTCTTCTGAAGAACTGTCTATTGTAAAATGCCCTGCAATTCTTTACAAAAACCAGTACCTGAGTGTTGACTTATATGCGTTGGAATTGATTCAGGACGAAGTTGGCAACTAATACAATATAAGAGCCATTGGCTAAGTACGAGCAATTATTATCAGTCCAAGCAGAAAAGAAAAATTATGACACAATGGAAAAAGTTGCATGCCATTCAATCTAATAATGAATAACATGCAACTTTTTAATTGTTCTCATTAAATACCATATCTATTTAATATTTTCTTTCTATTGTGTATTGCATTAGAATATATTTCATGTTATTATACAATTATGTTAAATATTATATTTAACTGTCTGGCAGGTTTTACATTTCGCCAATAATATCCACAAAACAAGTCACTAAATGAATAGAGGAGGAATTTTATGGGGAATACTACACCTATTATGGAGGCAACCGGAAATATTGATTATGGTCTGACCAACGATTACATGTTTCGAGCAATACTGCAAAAAAGCAGAAAAACACTGATTGGACTAGCAAGTGCATTGCTGCATCTTAACCCTGAAGATATTAAGGATATTGAAATAACCAATCCTATAATATTAGGTGAAAGCATTAATGCCAAAACATTTATACTTGATGTAAATATTCTGCTTAATAACAGTAGAATGCTGAACCTTGAGATGCAGGTTAATAATCTGCACAACTGGGAAAACAGGTCATTATGTTATTTATGTTCAGACTTCAGCCAGCTTAATAAAGGTGACGCATACGAAGATATTAAACCTGTTATCAATATTGGTATTCTTGATTATACTTTATTTAAAGACGCACCGGAATTCTACGCTGAATTTGAACTATTGAATAAGAAAACTCACAGAAGGTATAGTGACAAACTTGGTATCAGTGTGTTAGACTTAACTCAGATAGATATGGCGAGTGATGAAGACAAGGCTTATGGAATAGACACATGGGCCACTGTCTTCAAGGCTAAGACATGGGAGGAGTTGCGTATGGCTGTTCAGAGTAATGAATATATGAAAGATGCAGCAGAGACTTTGTATGAGCTTAATAGTGACGAAACAATCCGCCAGCAGTGTGAAGCACGAAGACGGGCTGAGATTGAAGAAAAACATATGCAAGATAAATTGAAGAAACTAGAGGAAGATAAGGAAAATCTCACAAGAGAAAAAACTGAATTACACATAAAATTGCAAAATGAAATATCAGAAACCGAAAAGTGGAAAGCTAAATACGAACAATTATTAGCAGCCCAAGCAGAAAAGAAAAATTAATACACAACGCATAAATCCCAGCAACACATATATCAGTGCTGCCGGGATTTCTTTATAATATCTCATAAGTTGTCTGTTCGCTTGTAAGACAGTCGCATCCAACACGGTTCTCACCGCTTGTTACGAATGATGAAGCCTTAATGTGTATATCTGTGATTGTCTCAGGCATATCCTTTAACGGTTCAATAACAACCGCTTCCTTTGCTCCGAGGCAGTTAATTCCCTCGAAATTAATATTCTTAAAATAAGGAATATCGTCCTTGTCAATTCCGTTAATCTCTTCATTTCTGTTAAGCAAATTAAGCACATATGACATTGTAAGAATTATTGCCTGTTCCTTAATATCAACCATATTAATATTCTTTACATTAATATTCTCGATAACGCCGCCTCGTCCGAGTGCACTCTTAATGCGGACTCCGACATCAGTTCCAAGAAAAGTACAATTCTCTACCAGTACATTTTTAATGCCTCGACTCATCTCACTTCCGATAACGAAGCCGCCATGTCCCTTATTAACAAGGCAGTCATGGATATATACATCCTCACAAGGTCCTTCAATCTGTCTTGCTACGGCATTCTTGCCTGACTTTAAACAGATTGCATCATCACCTGTTTCAAATGTACAGTTATGTATATGAACCTTCTTGCATGATTCAACATCAATTCCATCACCGTTCTGCGCATAATATGGATTGCTCACCGTAACATTTCTTACTGTAAGATTCTTACAGAAAAATGGGTGTATATTCCATGCCGGTGAATTCATAAATGTTACACCATCAAGAAGAATTCTTTTACAGTGACGAAGGCTTACCATTACTGGTCTGTAGAAATCATAATATTCGCTTGCTTTCTCAAGCGCATTCTCAGCGTCAAGCTGGATATTATGCTCATTACCTTTAAATGAGCTTTCTGTCGGCATCCATATGCCGCCCTCTTTAGTATCAATTGTATACTGGCTCTTTTTCATAAGCTCCTGCCACTGTCTCTCAGTCATCTTAAACTGTTTTACAGGACGCCACAGATCACCACTTCCATCAATAACACCGCCACCGGTTATACCGATGTTAATAGCATTTTCAGCTGTGATAGGAGACTTGGCTCTTATACACTCCTGACCTTCATAGTTAGTGATAATAAGTGGATACTGGTCAATATCTTTAGAAAATTTAAGTATTGCATTCTTCTCAATTCTTAACTCAACATCGCTCTTAATCTCGATTGGCGCTGTAAACCAGATTCCCTCAGGAATCACAACAGTTCCGCCGCCCTTTTCTGAGATATAGTTAATAGCCCTGTTTATAGCATCAGCATTTCTTGATGCATCTTCAATAGTATAGCAGTATGGTCTTGCACCATAGTTGTCAACATATACTATTCTGTCAACAAATGCTGGGAGTTTTACATCAAAATTAACTTTTTTCATTCCACATCTCCTTTTGGTTTTAAGTTCATGTGTTACTTTAAAAGCTCCTGTAACAAAGCATTTACCATTCCCGGATTAGCCTTGCCCTGCATTGCCTTCATTGTCTGTCCGACAAGATAGCCAATTGCCTGCTTTTTGCCGCCTTTATAATCAGCAACTGACTGTGGATTATCTGCGATAACCTTCTCAACTGTTGCCCTAAGTGCGCCTTCATCATTAACCTGCTTTAAACCGTGCTCCTCAACATATGCGTCAACATCAACATTTTCAGCAAATACATGCTCAAATATCTCCTTAGCTGCTGCATTGTTGATTTCCTTTTTCTCAACAAGAGTAATAATCTTGGCAAGGCTTTCAGGTGAAAATGTTAATTCCTCGGCTCTGAATTCTCTTCCAGTCTTAGCTGATTCTTCCTTCATGAGTCGCATTGTCTCACCCATAATCCAGTTAGAAACCTTCTTTGGCTGGTTGCAGATTGCTGTGGCTTCCTCAAAGATTTCTGTGAACTTCTTAGAATCTGTAAGAATCTCTGCATCGTATTCAGGAAGTCCGAATTCCTCAATATAACGTGCCTTCTTCTCGTCCTTGAACTCTGGCTGTTTTGCCTTAAGCTCTGCTAAATACTCATCACTGATGTGAATTGGAACAAGGTCTGGATCTGGGAAATATCTGTAATCCTGCGCATCTTCCTTTGAACGCATAGCATATGAATATTCCTTGTCATCATTCCATCTTCTTGTTTCCTGTACAACCTTCTCGCCTGCTTCGATTAAGTCAATCTGTCTAGCTGTCTCGGCCTTAATTGCTCTTTCAATCGCTGCAAATGAATTGAGGTTCTTAGTTTCTGTTCTTGTTCCGAACTCGCTTGAACCACGCTCTCTTACAGAGAGGTTGACATCTGCTCTCATAGAACCTTCCTGAAGCTTGCAGTCAGAAGCACCAAGATACTGGATTGTTGTTCTTAACTTAGTAAGATAAGCAATAACTTCTTCTGCTGAACGCATATCCGGTTCAGAAACAATTTCGATAAGAGGCACACCTGAACGGTTATAATCTACATATGACACGCCTTCCCACTCATCATGAACAAGCTTTCCTGCATCCTCTTCCATATGAATCTCGTGGATTCTTATTGTCTTTTCTGTTCCATCTGATAATGTAACATCAACATGACCGTTACGGCAGATTGGAAGATAAAGCTGTGAAATCTGATAATTCTGTGGGTTATCAGGGTAGAAATAATTCTTTCTGTCAAACTTGCAGTCCTGTGTAATTGTACAGTTAGTTGCAAGTCCTACTGCTGCTGCATATTCTACAACCTTCTTATTAAGAACAGGAAGAGAACCTGGCATACCTGTACACACAGGGCAAGTATGTGAGTTAGGCGCTCCGCCGAACTCAGTTGAGCATCCGCAGAAAATCTTTGTCTTAGTAGCTAATTCAACATGGACTTCAAGTCCGATTACAACTTCATAATCTTTCATACTTATGCCTCCCTCCTATTCAAATCTTCCTCGTGCCTGCTCATAAACGTAGCCCGCACGGATAAGGTTATTTTCTTTAAAGCAGTCGCCAATAAGCTGTAAGCCGATTGGAAGACCATTCTTGTCCTTACCGCATGGAACAGAAAGTCCCGGAAGTCCGGCAAGATTTACAGAGATAGTATAGATATCTCCAAGATACATTTTTATTGGGTCTGATAATGATGAACCAAGCTTTGGTGCTGTTGTAGGTGCAACAGGTCCAAGAATTACATCGTATTTTGCAAATGCTTCATCAAATGCTTTCTTAATAAGAGCCTTAACTCTTAATGCCTTAAGATAATAAGCGTCATAATATCCTGAACTTAATACGAAAGAACCGAGCATAATTCTTCTCTTAACCTCTGGTCCAAAGCCCTCTGAACGTGTCTTCTTGTACATGTTGTGGAGTCCTTCGTATTCTTTAGTTCTGTATCCGTATTTAACACCATCGAATCTTTCAAGGTTAGAGCTTGCTTCTGCTGCTGCGATTGTATAGTAAGTAGGAATTGCGTACTCAACAAGGCTTAAATCAAACTCTTCGACGATTGCTCCCTTGCTCTCAAGAACTTTGGCAGCGTTAAGAACAGCTTCCTTAACCTCAGGGTCAAGACCTTCTCCAAAATAATCTCTTGGAATACCGATTCTCATTCCCTTAACATCATCAACTAATGCCTTTGTAAATGAATAATCATCCCTACCAATAGATGTTGAATCCTTATCGTCCTTGCCTGCGATAGCTTCCATGATAGTTGCGCAGTCAGTTACATCCTTACATAAAGGTCCAATCTGGTCTAATGATGAACCATAAGCGATAAGTCCGTAACGTGAAACTGTTCCATAAGTTGGCTTTAAGCCTACAACACCACAGTAAGAAGCTGGCTGTCTTATTGATCCACCTGTATCAGAACCAAGTGCTGCAAAACACTCATTAGCTGCAACTGCCGCAGCAGAGCCACCTGATGAACCACCAGGTACATGCTCAGGATTACGTGGATTCTTAGTTGCACCAAATGCGCTTGTCTCAGTCGTAGAGCCCATCGCAAATTCATCCATGTTAGTCTTTCCGATAATTACAGCTCCGGCATTCTGAAGTCTTTCTACAGCGTCTGCTGTGTAAGTTGGAACGAAATTACCAAGTATCTTAGATGAGCATGTAGTAAGCATGCCCTCTGTACACATATTATCTTTGATGGCAACCGGAACACCTGCCAGAGGCCCGGTCAGTGTCCCGTCATCAATCATTTTCTGTACTTCTTTTGCGCGGATCATCGCAGACTCTTCATCTACGGTGACAAAGCTGTTGATATCCTTTTCTTTTGCACGAATCGCGTCAAGAGCAGCTCTTGTTGCTTCCTCAACGGTCACTTCATGCGCTTTTATTTTCTTTCCCAGCTCTACCGCTGTGAGCGATAATAA
>ENA-OOQG01000749-OOQG01000749.1-human-gut-metagenome-genome-assembly--contig:-NODE-749-length-10277-cov-2.210428_pt1 | contig 10277 bp, 10 predicted proteins | sample MGYA00241085_ERZ501155 | MGnify/ENA primary metagenome ERZ501155 (study PRJEB25962, sample SAMEA2042438) | human gut metagenome | biome: human gut; feature: human-associated habitat; material: faeces...
ATCCTTCATGTTCAGATAGATTTATGTTGCATATTTTAGAGAAAAAGGAAAAAAAGAAGACGGCGCAGAAGGAGAGAAATATACAACTGCAGCTCGAATATCCGGAGATAGTCAGCAAAATGGCTGTTTTGATGGGTTCAGGAATGACTGTGGAGCAGGCATGGAATAGGATTACCGCCCGTTATCTTGATGAGCGGAAAAATAATGATAAGAATATTATGCCCGCTTACGAGGAAATGCTTGTGACGGAGAGAGAAATCTCAGATGGCGTGACAGGCAGAAAAGCATACGCAGGTTTTGCGGAAAGAGTAAAGCTGCCATGCTATCAGAAGCTTGTACGCATTATTTTACAGAGTATTCACAAAGGAAGTAAGGGTGTATGTGAAATGCTAGAGAAGGAATCGGAGGATGCATTTGATGAGAGGAGGCTTTTAGCCTTAAAGCTGGGTGAAGAGGCCGGCACCAAAATGCTTATGCCGATGATGATTATGATGGCTATAGTCATAGCAATAGTAATAGCACCCGCAATCATTGATTTTAAGATATAGAAAGGAAAAATTATGTTAGGATTTAAGAATTTTTTATTAGATGAGGATGGCGCAGGAGTAGTGGAAATGATACTGATAATTGTCGTGTTAATCGGTCTGGTGCTGATTTTTAAGAAGCAGCTTACGACACTTGTAAACAATATTTTTCAAACAATCTCAAGAGAGGCTGGTAAAGTGTGAGAGGCAGTATAACGATATTTGCCACAATGCTTCTCATGCTGGTGTCACAGTTTCTGTTTACTGTACTGGAAGCCGGCAGGAATCTGACACTTACCAATATAGCATGCATGAATTCAGAGGCTGTAGCAGAGTCAGTTTTTGCACAGTATTGCAGACCATTGTGGGATGAATACCATCTGTTAGCATATGACGCCGGAAGTGATGCAATGGGCAATGTGGATATCGAAAATGTCAAGTCGTATATGAAGCAGCTTACGACTGACAATTTTAAGATAAGCGATTCAGGAGCTTTTGCCGGGGGTACTATTGTAAACGGCACCAGTATGCTAAGGTTGTCAATGGATGAGCTCGAATCCATGAAATATGTGCTTATGACGGATGATGGTGGTGATGTGTATACAAATGCGGTTGTCTCATATATGAAGAAAAATATTGGTTATGAAACAGTCAAAAATCTTTACAGTCAGTATAGCTCATTGAATGAAAACAAGTCTGCGGGTGAGTATGATGACAGTAAAATAGATAGTGCATTAAAAGCCTTAAAGGATAATGCAGCTCATGAAGGCGGAGGCAAAAGCATAGCGAGGTCGTCACCTCCAAGAGCTTACAGTGCTCCTTCATCGGTTTCGAAATCAAAGCAGACGTCAGAAAGTAAGGCAGAAAGCACAGAAGGCGGTAATGCAATAGAAAATCCGCTGGTCAAGGTGCAGAAAGTAAAGGCATCAGGCATATTATCTCAAGTGGTTGATGAGAGCACGGTGTCAGGAAACAGTATTGATACATCAGCCAGAGTGTCCGGGCGAAGTCTGCATAAAGGAACAGGGGGCTGGTCCGAAAGTAGTGATGACTGGTATGCGAAAGTACTTATGCAGCAGTATATTCTGACATATATGAGCTGTTACACTGATACAAATCCCAATCATGCCCTTAACTATGAGGTGGAGTACATCATAGGAGGCAGAGCGAGTGATAAGGATAATCTGAAGATCGTTATAGCAGAAATACTGGCTCTGCGTGCGGCTGCCAATATGGCATACCTGGCAGGAAGCGCATCAAAGCAGGCACAGGCGATGGCTCTAGCTGCAATTATCGGTGGAATTACTCTGACACCGGAGGTAATTGAAGGGGTGGAAAAGGGAATTCTGGCGGCCTGGGCATTCTGTGAAAGTGTGCTGGATTTAAGGGCACTTTTGGATGGGGATAAGATTCCACTGATAAAAAGTGATACGTCATGGACATCCAGTCTGTATGGCATGACAAGCATGCTCACAGGGCAGGTGAAGGCAAAAAGTTCAAATGAAGGAATAGGCTACAAATCATATCTGGGTATGCTGCTTTTTACAAAGAGCATGAAAAATATAGCGTATCGCTCGATGGATGTGCAGGAGGCTACAGTGCGTATGACCGGTGCGCATGAAAGCTTTAGGATGGACAATGCAATCTGTGAGCTAAGTACAGATGTAAGCTACAAATATCATGGTATATTTTTATGCTTTGTGAATCTGTTAGATGGAGCAGATAACGAGTATACCATTAAAAATAAGGCAAAGTATTCCTATTATGGACGATGACGAAATAAGAAAGGCAGGTGTATGAAGGTGTCTTTTGTTAATAAAGTAAAGTTCCACATAAAAAAACTTTATAGAAAGGCCAAACTCCCAGGCGATGATAGTTCTCAAAAGATGCCCTCATGCACCTGCCTGAAAGCGTCATATACACTTGAGGCTGCGGTAATATTTCCGCTTGTAGCAGGCTTTTTTGTATTTATACTTTTTTTCTTCAGGGTGGTTCAGGTGGAGTCGCAGGTAAAAGCGGCACTGTACTATTCAGCCAGGATGAGTGCGTTAGCGAGCAGTGCAAATGATTCGTCCGTTGTCTCAGTGGCGACAGCAGAGGTACTCTTTAGGAGTAGAATATCTGACTCAAAACACATTGATACATACGTGAGCGGTGGAAGGTATGGAGTGTCACTGCTTGGGTCAAAGATGGATGGTGATGATGTTGCACTTAAGGCAAAGTATAAGGTTAAGCTTCCGGTGAGTTTTTTTGCAGTAGATGGAATATGGATAGAGGATTATAGCAACAGCAGAAAATGGACAGGCAAAAATCCCGGTGAAAAGACGGACCCATATGTATTTTACACTGACTATGGCAGTGTTTATCACCTGTCTGAGCAATGCAATTACCTGGATCTGAGCATAAAGAGCATCAAATGGTCACAGGTGGGGGCAAGCAGAAACAAAGATGGTAGGAAATACCACGCATGTTACTGTGCCGCGGATAAAAAAACAGAAGGTTCAACGGTATTTATAACAGATTATGGCACGAACTATCACGGAAAGCTTGGATGTAGTAAGCTTAAGCGGACAGTACACAAGGTGCACAAATCGGAGGTAAATGGCAAAAATCTGTGCAGTAAATGTAAAGGAGAAGGAACATGATACAGCTTATCATTTTACTTGGAATAATCAGTATAATTGACTTTTCAACCAAAAAGATACCGGTAGTTGTATTGGTAGTAATGGGGATTGTAGGTATTGCAAGCTCTTTTTATGCGAAGCAGTCAATTATATCAGTGGCTGTTGCCCTGATTCCCGGTATAGTGCTTATGGCAGCTGCATTTCTTACCGGAGAGCAGATAGGCTATGGAGATGCAGCTGTTGTGACGCTTATGGGATTGTTTGTGACTGCTGACATAGTGTGCAGCACTATGGTGATGGGACTGACAATAGCGGGAACAATCTCAGTTATTTTAATTGCATCAGGCAGGGCTGGAAGAAAGAAGCAGATTGCATTTACACCATTCCTACTGCTTGGATATGGACTGACGGAGGTGTTTATGTGACTGGAAATAAATTAAATATAGATTTATCTTATGGACTAAAAGGCAGTTATACAGTGGAAGGTGCAATTATTATACCTATATTTATTGTTATGCTTGCGATAGCGATGAAGATGGGACTTGTGCTGTATAACGAAATGAAAGCAGACAGCTCTTATGAGTATGCTACTGATATGTGGCTGGTGGATGATTTCTATAATTATCAGGTTTTGAAAGAGGTAGTAAATGAATTCTAATGAAATAGTATATGAGAGAAAGATGACAGGCAGCTTTATGAAGCTGCGTTGTGACGAGGTGAAGCTGTTAGATGAAAAGATATTGCTGAAAAACAATATTCCGGGCTTTCTGCCTATGGAGAAGTGTTATGTGAATAATGAAGGGCAGTACTGGTATGATATATCCGGAGTCCAGTCTTTGGAAATGCGCTGCCAGTACAATGACATAAAGCTTGAGTTTCTTGAAAAGCTTGTAGTGAGTATCTGTAACAAGATGGAGCTTTTGGAGAATCATCTTGTTAGCGCAGAATCTCTGATACTTGATCCTCAGCTAATACACATAAAAGGGGTAAATCAGGATGAGGAAATATATTTTACAGCATACCCGGCACAGATGAAAACCATTTGCAATACATTCCAGCATTTGATGGAGTATATGCTCACAAAGCTTGATCACAGTGATGCTGAAGCGATACATATAGCATATGGCATATACGAGAAAACCATAAATGGCAATTACAGTATTGCTGATATTCGAAATGCCATAATCGAGGAGCGACAGAAAAAGGTGGCAGAAAAGCCGGTGGAGGAGGTGATTGCGCCAATTTCACAGCCACAGGTCAGAGCAGAGGAGCCTAAGGAGCAGATAAAGCCTACACTGTACGATAAGCTTCGGGTGTATCTGCTGGAGCAGCTGGATATCAGGCTGCCGGAGCAAAAGAAGCAGGCGCCAGTGATAGAAAAGCCTAAAAAACCGGACATAAACAGAAAATGGTTTAAAAAAGAAAAACGAAAAGAAAATCGTGAAAAGTTAGAGGATACCATGCTTATACACCCAAGCTCAGAGGCTGCACCGGAGCCTGTACCGCGTCAGATACACCCCACTGTATGTCTGAGCGATTACAGGGAGCACCCACAGGGCATGCTTTTGTATGAGGGCATGGAAAACCGCAGTAATATAATAATAGACAAAGATTGTACGCGTATTGGTCAAGGCGATGAGGCCGATGCAGTAATAGGCAAGGATACAATAAGTCATTTTCATGCAGTTATAAATAGGGAAAACCAGGAATTTTATCTGGAGGATTTAAACTCCACAAATGGAACCTTTGTGAATAATGAGGTGCTTGCGTACAAGCAGAAGAAGAAGCTCAAGTCAAATGATATCATCAGATTTGCCGATGTTAAGTACCGGTTTGTATAATTGTTGCAAATAAGCTCCTTAAAATTTATAATAAGAAAAAAGTATTTAACAGGAAAATTAAGGAGACCCCACAGATTTGCAGAATATAAAAAGATTTGATGATAAACCATATATGACAATTGGCATAATAGTGGTAAATATAATAGTTTTTGTGCTGATGAGTTTATCTGGCAGCACGCTTGATGCACAGTATATGGCTGCCCACGGAGCCATGTACCCTGAGTATATAAAGGATGGCCAGTATTGGCGGCTGCTCACTTCTATGTTTATGCATTTTGGATTGATGCACATACTTAACAATATGGTGGTTTTAGGCGCTGTCGGTCAGATAGTCGAGAAGGCTATGGGGCATGTGAAGCTTCTGATTACATTTCTTGTGTCAGGTATGTGTGGAAGTGTATTATCGTACATCGTTATGCTTTATAATAATGACTTTGCGGTATCGGCAGGCGCCTCCGGGGCGATATTTGGTCTGGTGGGAGCACTTGTGTGGATAGTTATAGCAAACAGAGGCTTTTATGAGGGCATCAGCAGACAGCAGGCTGTATTTATGGTTATACTCATGATATACTATGGAGTTTCAACGCAGGGAGTGGACAATTGGGCTCATGGAGGCGGACTTGCAGGCGGATTTGTTATTTCAATTGTTTTATATCGCAAAAAGAGATATAATAAATATAATATCAACTAAAAATTAATGGTAGGAGAAGCTACATGAAGATAAATATTTATTATGGTGGAAGAGGCTTACTGGACGATCCGACACTGTATGTGATAAGCAAGATAGAAAATGTGCTAAAGGAGCTCCGCGTAAAGGTGGAGAGATACAATATCTATGAGCACAAGAATGAAATAGCTACATTGCCACAGACCTTTAAGGATGTAGATGGAATCATTCTCGCAACGACGGTTGAGTGGCTTGGCATAGGAGGATACATGCAGCAGTTTCTTGATGCATGCTGGCTCTACGGCGACAAAGAAAAGATAAGCAATACATATATGCAGCCTATTGTTATGTCTACCACATATGGAGAGCGCGAGGCAGAGACCACACTATGCAATGCATGGGAGATACTTGGCGGTCTGCCGTGCTCAGGGTTATGCGGATATGTAGAGGATATTACTACGTTTCAGCTCAATAAGGAGTATAATCTCATAATAGAAAAACGCGCGGAGAATCTGTATCGCACGATATCCCAGAAGATTAAGAGCCTGCCTACAAGCAATCAGGCAGTGAAGCAAAGTGTACTCAGGACACAGCAGCTCAATCTCACCCCACAGGAGAGCGAGCAGCTGTCGAAGTATGTGTCTGATGATACATATGTAAAGCAGCAGAAGGAGGATATCGAGGAGCTTGCAACCATGTTCAAGGACATGCTCGGGCAGCAGGCATCTACAGACGACATGCCATATATAAAGGAGCTTGAAGCACATTTTATTCCGCTTCGTGAATTCAAAGCCTGCTATTCATTTAATATAGAGGGCATTAAAAATCCATTATATATAAAGGTGGATGAGGATAAGCTGGATATACACTATGGCGAAGAGGATATAGTGGATGTATACGCCAAATTTTCGAAGAGTATCATGGAGTCTATAATAGATGGTCACATGACCTTCCAGAGAGCATTTATGACCGGAGAGATGACAGCAAAAGGCAATTTCAAGACACTGCGCATGCTTGACCAGATATTTCCGTTTTAATGGGCTTTTTGATTCTTAACAGTTACAAAATAATTATATATATGAGGTGACAAAGATGAAAGATGACAACTGTATTTTCTGTAAACTGGCAAATGGGGATATCCCGACCAATTCAATCTACGAGGATGATGATTTCAAGGTAATACTCGATGCAAGTCCTGCTACAAAGGGACATGCACTTATCCTTCCAAAGCAGCATTATGCAAATATTTTTGAGATTGAGGATGAGACACTTGCCAAGGCTGCAAAGCTTGCAAAGAAGATTATGACACACGAGAAAGATGTGCTTGGCTGTGAAGGCTACAACCTGGTACAGAACAATGGCGAGGTGGCAGGCCAGACAGTATTCCATTTCCATATGCACCTGATTCCAAGATATGAGTCAGATGACAATAAGAATGTCATAGAGTGGAATCACAAGGAGTTCACTGATGATGAGATGAAGAAAATCTGCGATGAGATGAGCATGTAATAGCTGCTAATAGTTACACATTATCGAAAAACAAAAAGCTCGGATATGCAAATGTAGTTCATATCCAGGCTTTTTCTTTTTTATAATATGCAATGACGCTTTAAACAGACTCTGACCCTATGACGACTTCTTCACCTGAGAGTTAATCAAATCGATTATAGTGGCAATGGAATCCATCTGACCGCTTTTTGCCATGGCATCCTTATATTTATCCCTGTTGCCGTATACCTCTTTTACTGCGCTAAGCAGAGAATCCTTTGTGAGCTCCTCCTCCTCGATGACATATGAAAAGCCCTGCTTTTTGAAGGATTTTGCATTTAATACCTGGTCTCCGCGGCTGGCAGCAGCAGAAAGAGGAATCAGGATGTTTGGCTTGTGCAGAGCAAGCAGCTCGCAGATGGAGTTGGCTCCGGCTCTTGAAATAGCCATGTCAGCCAGAGCAAACATGTCGGTGAGCTCAGCATTGGCGTACTCAAACTGTGCATAGCCTGTGATTCCGGCAAGCTTGTTGTCCAGATTGCCCTTTCCGCAGAGGTGAATCACATAGAAATCCTTTAGTAGTTCAGGAAGAATCTCACGGACAGCTTCATTAACCTTTTTAGAGCCGAGGCTTCCTCCGATGATGAGGATGACAGGCTTATTGTGGTCAGGGAAATTACAAAGCTTTATGGCATTTTCGGCAACGCCGCTAAAAAGCTCGCGTCTGATAGGTGATCCGGTGAGCACAGCCTTGTCTGCAGGCAGATATTTCATGGTCTCAGGGAAATTGCAGCAGACCTTTTTGGCACCCTTTATGGCGATTTTGTTGGCAAGTCCCGGGGTGATATCCGACTCGTGGATGATGGCAGGCACATGGCAGTGCTTTGCGGCAAGCACGACAGGTACGGAAACGAAGCCACCCTTAGAAAATACTACATCAGGCTTGAGTTTTTTCATGAGGCTTACAGCCTGACCGTAGCCCTTTAACACGCGGAACGGGTCTGTAAAGTTCTTCCAGTCAAAGTATCGGCGCAGTTTTCCTGATGAAATGCCGTGATAAGGAATCTTCTGGGCTTCGATCAGTCCCTTCTCCATTCCGTTTACTGAGCCAATGTATTCGATATCGTATCCGGCCTCCTTAAGTGCCGGCATAAGAGCAATATTTGGAGTGACATGACCTGCAGTACCGCCGCCTGTCATAACTATTTTCTTCATATATATGTATCCTTTCTTGCATTCCTGTTTGTCTTATATTTATTATTTATATTATACTCAACACAATAAAAGTCAATACCAAGTTACCGGTGAAAGTTTGCCCTGCAATACCAAACAAATGTCGAAACTTGCGACCGATAGGAACTGTTAAGTTCAAGTGAATTGGTTATAATAATCAATAGTACATCATCCTGCGTTATAGGTTAAGTTAAATTTTGAATGATGTATCGGAAAAAGAATAGTAGGGAGGACACATTAATATGGAATTATCAATGGACAATATGGACATCGTGGCAGGAGGCATACTTGCGATAATGCTTGCACTTTTCATGCTGACAGTCATTGTGACCTTGTTCGCACTCTCACACAGGATAAGACTTTTGAGCAACGAAATTTATAAAATAGAAAAACAGGTGAGCGACTACATAGACGAGCTGTCGAGAAGCGAAAGCGACAAGCTGGAGATAGAGCATAAGGCACATCAGAATGGGGTGATTTCATCGGTGCTTCAGGAGATTTTTCCATGAAATTTGACAAAATGCTATTACTGTGATATTATACCGACTGTAACAAAGTTGTAACAAATGCAACATAGGTGTAATAAACGTAACAAAAACAACATATACTACACCATATGGAGGATTATATGAAGCTAAACAAAAAAGTAATCGATAGCATTACGGTCTGTGGACTGTGCGCCATGCTGACGGTTACCGCGGTTACTAACAGCGGACGCTCTGAGGTCAAAGCAGAGGATAAGGTGCTAGCAAACACTGGTTTAGAGCATACTGGTTATAATAGTTATGCTGGCGTGGCAGCGACTCTTTTTGATTATGAGAAAGGTCTCACAGCAGAGAATGCTGTTACAGTAGAAAAAGAAAATGTTGAGATGGTGGCAGCAGCAGCACAGGATGCACAGCAGGAGGTACAGCCACAGCTCACACAGGAGCAGCAGGAATGGCAGACAAAGCTTATGCCAAAAGTTGAAGAATCACTCAACGTAAGAGCACAGGCCGATGAACAGTCAGATATTGTTGGAAAACTATATAAAGGAAGTGTGGCAGACATCGTAGAAAACGATGGCACATGGGCTCACATCAAGTCAGGAAATGTAGACGGATATGTCAATGTATCTTACTGTGTGACCGGAACTGACGCACTAAGCTATGCTTACGACACATGCGGAGAAATTGCTACAGTAAATACAGACGGACTTCGTGTGAGAGAGACAGCAGATACAAACAGCAAGGCCTTAGAGGTAGCTGACCAGGGCAAGACCTATCAGGTGGACCGCGCAGCGCAGGCACCGGACGGCTGGATTGCAGTAGTCAGCGATTCACAGACAGGATATATCGCAGCAGATTATGCGACACGTTCCCTCAACACAAGAGTGGGTATCACAATTGAAGAGGAACAGGCTCAGATAGCTGCACAGAAAGAGGCTGAGAGAAAGGCCGCAGAAGAAAAGGCAGCAAAAGAAGCTGCAAAAGCAGCAAAGGAATCAAAGAAAACAGAGACCACACAGGGCGAGGCGGTAAGTGCAGGAGCAGATGACCTGACACTTCTTGCTGCAATTATCGAGTGTGAGGCAGGCGGAGAGAGCTATGAATGTCAGCTCGCAGTAGGAGCGGCAGTCATCAACAGAGTAAAGAGCGGCTCATATCCAAACAGCATCTCAGGTGTTATTTACCAGAAAGGCCAGTTTGGACCGGCATCATCAGGAAAGCTCGCAAGAAAGCTTAGCGGACGCATTTCTTCTTCATGCTACAGTGCAGCACAGGAGGCAATGTCCGGAGTGGACAACACAGGAGGATGTACATCCTTCAATGACCACGGCTCAGGAATATCAATCGGAAATATGAAGTTCAGATAATATACAGCCGATATAAAGAAATAACAAAGAGGCTGCAAAACAACA
>ENA-OOQG01000757-OOQG01000757.1-human-gut-metagenome-genome-assembly--contig:-NODE-757-length-10137-cov-2.464789_pt1 | contig 10137 bp, 8 predicted proteins | sample MGYA00241085_ERZ501155 | MGnify/ENA primary metagenome ERZ501155 (study PRJEB25962, sample SAMEA2042438) | human gut metagenome | biome: human gut; feature: human-associated habitat; material: faeces...
TGACCTGGGACACGGCAGCGGTCCTATGAATCATGGAGCGTTAATCTTGAAATAATTACTAATTAATAATACAAATAACAATAAGAACAGGAGAGTACAATGAGTAATTACACAACACAGATGGATGCCGCAAGAAAGGGCATCGTAACACCTGAAATTGAAAAGGTAGCAAAGAAAGAAAAGATGGATGTAGACAAGCTGATGGAGCTTGTTGCAAGCGGAAAGGTAGCTATTCCTGCTAACAAGCATCACAAGTCACTTGATGCAGAGGGCGTTGGAAGCATGCTTCGCACAAAAATCAATGTAAACCTCGGTGTGTCAAGAGACTGCAAGGACTATGATGTGGAGATGCAGAAGGTCATGAGCGCTGTAAAGCTTGGAGCAGAGGCTATCATGGATCTTTCAAGCCATGGCAACACACAGCCATTCAGACAGAAGCTTACAAGCGAATGTCCTGCAATGATAGGAACAGTGCCTGTTTATGACAGTGTTATCCACTATCAGCGTGATCTTGCAACACTTACAGCACAGGATTTTGTCGATGTAGTCAGACTCCATGCAGAGGATGGAGTGGACTTTGTCACACTTCACTGTGGAATCACAAGAAAAACGATAGACCAGATTAAAAAGCACAAGCGTAAGATGAATATCGTAAGCCGTGGAGGCAGCCTTGTATTTGCATGGATGTGCATGACAGGAGAGGAAAATCCTTTCTACGAGCACTATGATGAGATACTTGAAATCTGTGAGGAGCACGATGTGACAATCTCGCTTGGAGATGCCTGCAGACCGGGATGCCTGGCAGATGCAACAGATGTATGCCAGATAGAGGAGCTTGTAAGACTTGGAGAGCTCACAAAGCGTGCATGGGATCACAACGTACAGGTCATGGTAGAGGGACCGGGACATGTGCCGCTTGATCAGGTAGCAGCAAACATGAAGGTACAGCAGTCAATCTGTATGGGAGCACCATTTTATGTACTTGGACCTCTCGTAACAGATATCGCACCGGGCTATGACCACATCACAGCAGCAATCGGTGGAGCAGTGGCAGCAATGAACGGCGCAGCTTTCCTTTGTTATGTGACACCTGCTGAGCATCTTGCTCTTCCAAATGTGGAGGATACAAAGCAGGGAATTATTGCGTCAAAGATTGCAGCTCATGCAGCTGATATTGCAAAGGGAATACCGGGAGCCAGAGATATAGATGATAAGATGGCAGATGCCAGAAGAAAACTGGACTGGGAAGCACAGTGGGCATGTGCCATGGACCCGGAGACCGCCAAAGCCATTCGTGCGGACCGTCTGCCTGAGGATGACCACAGCGAGGCATGCAGTATGTGCGGTAAGTTCTGTGCAGTGCGAAGCATGAACAAGGCACTTGCAGGAGAGTATATTGATATACTATAACTTTTTAGTACATAAATATGCGGTACCGCATATTTCGTAAGAAAACGTATATTATGTATGAGCAAGCACCCATCAGCGCAGCTGATTTTAATGCGCTTGCGACTCGCAACTGTGAAGGTACTGAACAGTTACGGTATACTTTAAGGTGAGGTAATAATGGAAAGTAAAAAGAACACTAAAAAAAGAACTCTTTCAATCAGAAAGATTGCCATGGCAGGAGTGCTTGTGGCAGTTGCCGTAGCAGGAAGCTTAATAAGCTTCCCTGTTGCCGGCAGCAAATGTGCACCTGTACAGCACATGGTAAATATATGCGCAGCAGTATTTTTAGGACCTGCATGGGGTGTCGGTGTGGCATTTTGTGCGAGTATTATCAGAAACCTGACAGGACTTGGAAGTCTCATGGCATTCCCGGGAAGCATGGTAGGCGCTCTGTGCTGTGGACTGATGTACAGATTCAGCAAAAAAATCATACCGACATGTATTGCAGAGGCGCTTGGCACAGGCATACTCGGAGGCCTGGCAGCGTATCCTCTTGCAAAATACGTGATGCTTATTCAGCCGGAAGGCATGTTTATATACATAGTGCCATTCCTTATCTCTACAGTGGCCGGAAGCATAGTGGCAGCAATTGTCATGCTGATTTTAAAGAAAAATGGCGCACTGACAGTATTTAAGGAAAATCTTGAGTAATATCCAGGACTATGGCTTTATAAGAAGCTTCATAAGCTCATCCTGACAGATAGACCTAGAGTAGTGATAGCCCTGAAAGCAGGTGACGTTGAACTGCCTGAGATAGCTCTCAAGGCTATCATTTTCTATGCCTTCAATACATATCTTTAAGTCTGCGGCATTGGCAAAATTAATCATTCCGATTACAAGTGCCTGCTTCTTTTTCTCCTCGAGAATGTCTTTAACAAAGAACATATCTATCTTGACACCCTCTACAGGAAGCTCAAGCATCATCTGAGATGAAGAGCTTCCTGTGCCATAGTCATCCATAGTGATGTGGATTCCGGCTTCCCTGAATGCAGTGACGGTTTTCTTTATCATAGATATAGGCAGATCTCTGCATCGCTCTGTAATCTCTATCCACAGCTGTGAAGGTGGAAAATCATACTCTTTAAGAATTGCCAGAGTATCTTTTACAAAGTTTTCCTTTTCAAGCTGCTCTGAGGATGCATTTACATTGATGAAGAAGCCGGGTTTTATCTTTGCAAATTCACTGGCTGCGCTTATTGCAGTTCTCATGATATAATTTCCAAGCTCATACATAGCAGGGGTATCCTCAAGCCAGTCGATAAACAGTCCGGGTGGCACCGTGCCAAAAGGCTCCTTTTTCCAGCGCACTAAAGCCTCAGCACCCATTATTTCACCATTGCAAGCCTTTACAATGGGCTGAAACTCTACAAAAAAGCCATCACAGCTATTGATAACCGACTGATGAATGATTTTCATGATATCTATATGCGAGCTGCCATTGAACCTGACCATATCATTGAAAAATAACAAATCAGGGCTGTGAAGCTCCTTCGCGCGGTCTAGAGTGTATTCCACCTTGCTGATGACAGTTGAGGTATCACCATCATAATCCTTGAGAATCAGACACGCAGCATATATATCAAACTCAAATTTAAAGCATTTAAAGAAATACATGGACTTTATTGTATCGGCAATTTTTTGATAGAAGGCCTTGGCCAAGGCACGGTCTGCTTCCTTTACCACAAATACAAACTTGCAATTATTCATATAGTAGGTAGCGGTGCTGCCATCCATCATGTCGATGAACTTGAGCGCAAGCTCACGCTGGATTGCAGTGTTGAAATTGGAACCATACAGTATATTGAACTCATCTATATGACCTATCTCCACCTCGATTATGGCTACAGACCTGTTTTCCATGATATAGCCGTTGATGTCTCTTTCAAACTTTGACTGACCATAAAGATATGTATATGGGTCGATATCCGGAAGGGTATTTTCGTTTCTGAGCACGAGGACATGGTAGCGGTGTCCGTCATCACCGGTAAAAATATCAGAATAAAATCCCATCATATATTCTTTGGTATGCTTTCCCATGCGGACATAAAATATATCATCCGGTTTTTCACCATTTAAGCGATAGCGGATTTCCTGCTTATATTCCGGCAGGTCAACGTCGTTGACACAAGAGCTCAGCTGTTCAAAGAAGCAGGTATGCTCGCCGGCTTCAAAGCCGAAAAAATCAGCTGTCTTATCCGGTACGTATGATAAGTCATTATCCAGGTCGGTGATGATAGGATATATCCCGTCTGATAATTCTGAAATTTTATCAATAAATTCCTTGTATATCGTGTGTTCTATCATAAATTAAAACTCCATATGTGTATAATGCACAAAATTCTTTTATTATTATAGCATATGTATACATTATATACAATAAGTTAGTTGGGCTCTGAAAATGAAATTTAGGTATGAAGCATTAATATAAATTAATGATTTTAGTGTGTCATTTATATATTTGAAGGTATACTGATGACTGAAATATACCATCAGCTGCTTCAAATGCAACGTCACCATCATATTTGCCGGCAACAGAGCGGATGGATGACAGACCTATACCATAGTCGTCCCTCTTAGAAGAACGGTATTTTCCGTTTTGGATGGTAACATGTCCGTCAAAGCTGTTGTCCATAGTAATAATAAGTGTCTTATAGTGTACGTGGGCATGCAGTCGGATAAAGTGCGATGATTTCTCGTTCAAAGAATCAGAAGTATCCATGCGTCTGCAGGCTTCTATAGCGTTTTCTATCAGATTTCCAAATACCAGGCACAGGTCATTGTCCAAGGCCGCATCATCGGTTTCCGGAACAATAAGCTTTGTCTCAAGAGCGATATTTTCATTTCTGCATATGGCACTATAGTATGACAGAATGGAATTGACTACCCTGTTTTCGCAATAGCTTGCAGGCGCAGATGGTATGCTGTGGATCAGGGCATCCAGGTATTCATTCAGCTGTTTATTTTCAGTGTTTGCGAGGCCTTTTATTGCAACCAGCTGGTGACGCAGATCGTGACGCTGCTTCTTAAAAAGCTGTTCGTTTGTTGTGATGAGCGAATTATATTTCTTCTGCTCCAACAGGGAATGCTCAAGGAGATTCATATCGAATATGAGTCTTTCATTCTCACGTTTTATCATGAGCATATCGCTTATATTAAGCCCCATTATAATTCCCATGATTATAATGAAAAGCAGAGTTCCAATCTGGTACAGTAATGACAATGAGGCCACAAATTTTAAATGATAATTGATTATCTCAGCACATGAAGCAAGTGCCAGTATGAATACCGGAACCATCAGCCGTTTTGCCCTGCTGTTTTGGCTACGAACAGCCTCAAGGATGATGTATGCAGTCAGGAAGCAAAGTATGAGAGGCAGAATGACATGGAACACGTACATGCTCTGGGATAGTGCAACCGTACCGCTAAGCTGTAAGACACAAGCGACAAGGTCAAGCACGGTGAGGAGCTTCGCGATAGCTATAATTGGCTTGTCATTCTTAAAACCAACTGCAAGCCTGCAGAAATACAGCAGCGGAATCATCTGCGAGAAAAGCCCTATAAAAGCACACAGATACAGCAGTGTAGGGTTTTTGACTATGACACCTGTGTAGTTGCACTCGCCGATAGACCACATGCCGGCCATGAGTGAGAAGAATCCAAAATGAAATATCATCTTGCAAACCTCTTTATCGTAGTATAAAAGCATTAGTGAGATAAATATAAACAAAACACCTGCGGCAAGCTCAAGCAGTGCTATAAAGAATGACCATTTATTCAGCTTTAACAGAGTGAAAAATAAGGATTTGTATGCTCCGTAGATAGGAGAATATACCGTAAGCGAGCTTCTGGTAACAGGAGACAGATACTCTATGCGAAGCTCTGTATCACCTGAATGACCGTCAGTGCCTATCAGGTACCCCTCGGTTGCGGGATCCTTCATATAGGATGGATAGTTTTCGGCCCTGCCAAACTCATATATGAGGTCATCGTCCAGATAGACCTTCGCAGGGGAATAGACAGTTTTTATGTAGATTGGATCATCCTTGTTCAGGTTGATATGTGTGGTGACGGTGACATGTGTGCGCGGCGAAAGGTGCTTAAAGGTATGTGGAAATGTGATTTCTTCTTTATCTGAATCCGAGCCTTCCACTACGGCATATGCAGAGCTTACGATAGTGGCTTCAGGATAGCTCGCCTGGCTCATAATCATGTTTTTTGAGGAAAGAAGCAGTATGCAAATCAGTGTAAGCAGTATAATTGTCAGATAGGGAATATTTCGTATAGCGCTAATTTTTTTCATAATCCGGGCTCCTTGCAGTGTATTACTTTTGACAGTCTAGCTCATATCAAATCAATAGGAAAGTGCCTTATTTAAGCCCTCTGGTGTGATCAAAGTAGTATCTCTCCAGAGCCTTTTTGGCTTTGCCGGAGAGCTCTCTCTTGATAGGGATATTTGTGTCATCGGCCATCACGAAGCATTTGAGTGAAGTATCAATGCGTGTGACATACGACAGGTTTACCGCGTAGCTTTTGTGCGGCAGAAAAAACAGCTCAGCGGGCAGCTGATCTGAAAGATCTGAAAGCTTCTCATAGCAGCTGATTTCCTCATTTTCTTTTAAATGTATGAAAATCTGCCTGGCTCTCTGCTCTATGTACATGATATCAGAAAGGGCAAGCCTCTCCATACTCTTGTTTCTCTTCACATAAAGAGACGGGGCATCTGATTTCTTCAGCATGGCAAGGTGAAGAATGTTACTTAGCTCAGCTGCAGAAACCGGCTTTTCGATATATCCGATGGCAGACAGCCTGTAGCTTTCCAAGGCATGCTCCGTGCTTGTCGTGATGAAAGCAACCGGGATATCGGCATCTGTCTCGCGGATTATGGAGCCTGCCTCTATGCCGGTCATGGAATCTTTCATGTATATATCCATGAGCAGCAGGTCATACTTTCCGTACTCATATGAGGCAAGAAAAGAATCTGCATCCGTAAAGACAGTGTATGTATTTTGGATATCGCTGTGGTTGAGAATATCACAAAGCAGCACGGTCTCTGCAGCTTCGTCCTCGCATACAGCTATATTAAGTGTTTGTGGCATGTTTATTCCTCTGTAGAATGTGAATGATTATAAATAATCATAATATAATATGAAATAAATATCAAATAAATATTGCTATTAAATATCCGAAATGCTAATATAATTATCAGCAGTTTATTAATTATTTTAAGGAGGTTTCAGTTATGAAATACTGTACAAATTGTGGCAGGCAGTTAGCTGATGATGAGGTATGCACATGTCGTCAGCAGGCACAGCCACAGGCACCAAATCAGACACAGGACAACAATGCACAGGCAGATAATGCAGCACAGCAGGGACAGTTTAACGGACAGCCGCAGGGCAGCGCACAGGCACAGTTCAACGGACAGCCACAGGGACAGTTCAATGGACAACCACAGGGACAGTTTAATGGACAACCACAGGGCAGCGCACAGTCGCAGGCGTTTGATAACTTCACACAGCAGGTGAGTGCAGCAGGACAGCAGCTGCAGAATGACAAGAATGTGGCATCTATCATTACATTCTACAAGGGTCTTGTTAAGAAGCCGGCACAGGCTGCAGCAGACTTTGTAAAGAATGCAAATATGGCATCAGGCTTTATATTTATTGGCTTATTTGCCATAGTAGAGGTAGTGCTGTCTGTAGTATATCTGTTATCAAGCGTAATTGGCAGCATAGGCGGTTTTGGATTCTCATTTTACCCGGCGAGCTTCTTTGAGGGAATCTTCTCAGGAATTGTAGGAGAGGTGGTGAGAGTACTCATCCTGGCAGCAGTCATTCTGGTTGTATTAAACGCAGTGCAGAAGGATAAAAAGGTGACATTTGCACAGACACTTTCAGCAGCATGTCTGTATGATGCAGTATACCTTCCGATTATCCTTGTTGCAGCAATCATCGACATAATCCCATTCCAGTTCTTTGGCAATGTGAGCAGCTGGCTGCATACATTTGCGGGTGTAGTAGGATATGTAAGCATATTCTTTGGAGTAAGGGCAATAGAAGAGGATGACAACAAGCTTCCACTCGTGTGTGGACTGGCATTCCTTGCAACAGCCATTGGTTCAACAATTGTAAATGCTATTTTCTAATTTAATATATCTGAAAAGCCGGATCCTGTGAGATTTTCTTGCAGGATCTTTTTTTATTTCTGGCTTTGAATAGCTATCATATATCTTACGATTTGTCAAGTACGAGTTTTGACACTTTTTGTGTAAATTGTCGTTGTTATTGCCATGCGCGGAATTGATGTATAATGATAATTAGATTAATTTGTTTAGTTAAAAACTAGCTGAATATATGAGTCAATGATAATATGAATTCTATAATAAGCAGGTTTATAAAACTCGGGAAGAGAGGCACCTATGACGCATAAAATCAAGGTACAGATGTTTGGCAATTTCAGAATGGACTATAACGGGGCACCATTTGTGGCGGAAAAAATGCATAAGGAAAGCCAGTTCAACCGCATGATGCAGGCTTTGATACACTATTCTGACTGCGGAATAGCAAAGGATAAGCTCGAGGAAATAGTAATCGGTGAGCGTGACATAGATGCACCTCACACGGCACTAAGAGTTATTGTATACAAGACAAAGCAAAAGCTCGCACAGCTCGGACTGCCGGGAAAGAACCTCATATATTTGGAGGGAGGCATATATTACTGGACACCGGATATAGAGATAGAAGAGGATGCAGCAGAGTTTGAGAAGCTCTATAACGAGGCCTGTGCACTGGAAAAGCAGATGCCACAGGAATCAGAGAGTGCAGAGACAGTGTGTGATGAGCGGATAAAGGAAATAGAAGACAATATGCTTGAGCTGTACGTAAAAGCACTATATCTGTACAAGGGAGAGTTTTTGGTGGCATATACAGGCGAGACGTTGGATGAAGCTGATAAACTGGTTCAGAGTATTACGGATGCAGAGTATATAAAGCTTTACCATAATGTGAAGAATATTCAAAAGCTGATATTAGATGGCGCATATACAAGAAAAACACTTCAGGATGCAATAATTGAGGTTTTGGAAAATGCCTGTACACCGGTTGAAAACAGATATCAAGATCATATATAGATTTAGCAGACAAATCAACAGTGACAGGATATAGTATTTGACCATGATCAGGTGTATGAATCACAGATAGTTGCTACAGTGGAATAATGGGGAAGAGATTATGAGCGTACATATTACAAAAACTTATAACATAGGCGGATTGATTGGTCTCCGTCAAAATGCAGTGAAAAACGCTGGTGAAACACTTGGCTTTAAAGAAATGAGTTTATTTAAATTTCCTGATGCATATGATAGTGATGATGAGCTTCATGTTAGGATGGATGGCATAATCGCATCACTTTGTCCGGAGGATATAGTGATTTTTCAGCATCCAAGCGGTGAGAGTCCCAGATACGATGGATTTTTATTTGAGCATTTAAGAAGATATCATGGAACAAAAATTGTTGCGTTTATACAGGAAATAGCATCCGATAGAGATGACAGTGAGTATTCTTTGAGTGATGAAATCACGCTGCTTAACAGGGCTGATATGTTTATTTTTGCCTCAGCTGCGCTGCGGGATTACTATATCGCAAATGGATTAAAAGAAAAACCTTATCTGATTCAGAATATACCGGATTATATGACAGACATTTGCACAAATGAGCATAAAAATAAAAAACTATATATCATGGCGGAAACGAGTCAAAATGAATATCCATTGAACAATTTGAATATAGAGGTGGTGCAATATGATGAGTACCGTGCCATGGAATCTATACTCAGGTTGTCAGACGGAGGCTTTGGATTGATTTGGGATGCGGATGAACAGGCGCTTGGACTTTATATGGCTGCCGGAATCCCAGTGATAGTTAAAAAGGGGTTGAGCTGTGAAAAGTATGTGACAGATAATGAAATAGGAGCAGCAGCGACAGATTTTGAAGATGTATACCAGATAGCTGTATCAGAATCGGAAGATAAATTGAGTCAATACTACGCAAATGTCAAAAAACTGCAAAATTTGTTCATAAATGGAATATATACCAGAAAATTATTGCTGGATACCTTGATTTTGTGTAGAGAAAGGCTATGATTTGGCGGTATATAAATGTTTTTATACGATTTTAGATACACCTAGGAGTTTATATTTATAGTGTAAAAGAGGAAAACTATAGTTATGTCCGGATGAAAGAGGATTAGGAAACAGATAATCCAAGTATCCGGATTCATGTGAATAAGGAGAGACTATATGAATAAGGAGAGACTATATGAATAAGAAGAAGGTTGACAGTATTTTAAAAGGTATAACCGCAGCAGGAATTGCCATGGGTGGAGTCAGCTCTATCCAGGGGGCTGATATGGTTATGGCTGCAATTAATGAATCGGCAGCAGATTCCAATTCATTAGTTGACGCAGGCTCTTTGTCTGAGAGCGAACGTACAGAGTATAGCGAGAGTACAACACAGAGCATGAGTGAAAGCGCTTCAGAGAGCACTAGCGAGAGTGAGAGCGTGAGTGTAAGTGAAAGTGAAAGTGAAAGTACCAGTGAAAGCTCAAGCATCAGCGAAAGTGCTAAGCAGAGTGATGCAGAACAACAGAGTGGTGATAATGTTGTAGCGGCTACATACACAGATGATGCA
>ENA-OOQG01000767-OOQG01000767.1-human-gut-metagenome-genome-assembly--contig:-NODE-767-length-10022-cov-3.047958_pt1 | contig 10022 bp, 5 predicted proteins | sample MGYA00241085_ERZ501155 | MGnify/ENA primary metagenome ERZ501155 (study PRJEB25962, sample SAMEA2042438) | human gut metagenome | biome: human gut; feature: human-associated habitat; material: faeces...
TCAGACCGCCCTCAGAGAAAGCGCTCTGCGTGCGTCCATAGACAATCTGGAGGAAGAGCTCGCGCATAGCCGTGTTGATGGCGTCGCAGACGAGGTCGGTGTTCAGCGCCTCAAGGATCGTCTTACCCGGAAGAATCTCGGATGCCATGGCGGCAGAGTGGGTCATACCCGTGCAACCGATGGTCTCCACGAGCGCCTCCTGGATGATACCGTCCTTCACGTTGAGAGACAGCTTGCAGGCTCCCTGCTGGGGAGCGCACCATCCCACACCGTGGGTGTAACCCGAAATATCAGCGATTTCCTTGGCATAAACCCACTTTCCCTCCTCAGGAATGGGAGCAGGTCCATGGTTGGGGCCTTTGGCCACAACGCACATGTTCTTTACTTCCGATGAATAAATCATAATAGAATTATTAATGTTTTGTATTGATAATATTTATACCGTTCACTTATCAAAAGACAGGCTGCTATCTTGTTGATGTTACCCTGTGAAAGGACCAACGCAACGCCGTGTCCATATTCGCGTACAAAGGTATAAAAAATAATTGATTCCTATACTAAATAATGGGGATTTTATTTCCCCAAGGGCTCTTTTTTGACTAAAAAATGCTAACTTTGTACACAGGTTGCGCCACTCCTGCCCGATGTGGCGAAATCAGAACACTTACACAGCGAAGGCCAGGCAGCTTCATCCGCCCCAAGGCCCCACTTCACAAGACGATACAAAATGAAAAATCATATTGGCAGGACGCTGCTGGTCCTCATACTATTTATCCATTCGCTTACGTCGCTGGCCTCCAGCCAAAGTAAGTACACACCCCTCATCCGCCAAGTGAGGGGATGGCCGTCGGAAAAAATTCTCTCCAAGGGCGACCAGTTCTTGCAAAACAAGGAGGAGGAAAAAGCCTTGGTGATGTACATGCTTGTCTGCTCCCGCACCAATGGAAAACTGACCATCACGCCCTCCACGGCCATCGAGGGCGTCTCTGCCAAGACTCTCTTCGGTGGCAAAGCCTGCGACATTTTCTCTCTCACAGGTCAACTGGTGCGCAAGAACGCACAAAACCTCAAGGGCCTTCCCGCCGGCATCTATGTCGTCGGTGGCAAGAAGGTCGTGGTAAGATAAGATCGCCACAGACTTAGAGCCGCTGGAGTCTCACTCCAAGACTTCCACTTCCACGATCCGCCAGTCGGTTTCCCATCGAGGAGTCCCACTGGTGGATTTTCTTTTCTCCCTTGCCTCCACGTATCCACCACGCTTCCATCTCCCATCGTCCTCGCTTCATCCTCCCTCCCCCCAAGTATCATTTCCGTATCGTTTCCGTATTGTTTCCGCTTCCGGAAGCGAGAATGATAGGAGGACGATAGGAGAACGATACGAGAACAATACGGGATCAATACGGAATCGATACGGGATCAATACGAGAATGATACGAGACCGATATGCTTCTGTTTCCAAGCAAAGAGATTGACAAAAAGTTTAATTTCTCCATCAATATTTATATGTATTATTTTTTACATTCTACCAACTCACAGCACCCAGTTTCTCGTCCAAAGACAAAGAATACTCGATTTGCCAAGACGAGGCATCTATACAAAGATAACCTCTCGCTCAGCCGAATGCAAGCCGATTAGCATGAATTAACAACTCATTAACTTCTTGTCCGTATCCATTTAACAAAGCCCGCACCAAGCAAAAAGCCTTGATTACTGCATTTTCCCACTTTCTTACCGCTATTCCAACCGCATTCAAGTCGCTGCAGCCTGCAGCCACAACTCGTATTTTCAGACGATTGAAAATAATAAAAAAATACAACAATTAGAACTAAACTCCCATTACGAGAAATCCAGCCCTTACTATCGTCTTTACTTAGTCCAAGTTTGACACCCAATACATTTTTTCATCAATTTTTAGGATATCCACCGTTGCTAACAAGTTGATTTTCAACAACCGCCTCCTTTGTTTTTGATTTGTAGTACACAGGAGTTCGTAAAAAAGTAGTATTTTACACCCGCAATGCACTTTATGTCCCAGCCCCGATACAACCAGAGGAATCAGCGCGATGTCTGGTACTATCGCATCAAGGAGTCTTTCCGCGACCTAACAGGCCGCGTTCGTAGCCGTATCATGTTGAACGTGGAGTTCATTGATGAGCCACCCCGCAGTCATATCGTGAAGTACTACGACACGAAGGACATTGGCGATGTTTCCCAGGCGTCTTGCCCCGTTGTCACGCCGTCCGAGTCTTACCGACCTGGACAGTGCCATCAATTTCAGCGAATCAGAAATTTTTGAGCATATAAGCCATCAACAAACAACAAAGTATTAAAAAAAACAACATGAGACCGAGAAAGAAATTAGATTTTAATACACCATATGAATGCTTTTACGAATAAATTAAGTAAATTTGCACTTGCTTGTTGAATTCACGTTAAACGTAGATGTAGCAAGATTGTTAAATTCGGAAGTGGACAATGAATAAGAATGATAATAGTGCAGGATATGTCTATATTTTGACTAATCCAAGTTTCCGTGAAGATTGGGTGAAAATCGGTAAGAGTTCACGCCCTGTGGATGTCCGCTCTAAAGAGTTGGACAATACAGCTGTACCTTTGCCGTTTGAGATTTTTGCTACAATGAAAACTGTCAAATTCACCGAGGTGGAGAAACTGGTTCATAAGACGATTGACCGCCTTACAGATTTGCGAATTAGGCAAAATCGTGAATTCTTTAATGTTCCGCCTCAAATAGCACTTGACATTTTCAATGATATTGCGCTTACAATTGATGATGCAGAAGTGGTTGAATATGAGGACAACAAGCCAATAGCAAAGAAGAAAGAGGTTAAACCTACAGACCATCCCCCACGGAAAAACAGACGACCGCCATTCAAATTCAGTATGGTTGGCATTAAAATTGGCGACTATGTTGTTTTCGACCCACTTGACATCAAGGTTAAAGTGGCTACTGACGATGCTGTTGAGTACAACAATCGAATATACAAGCTATCGCCTTTTGTCGGCACTTTCTTGCCAGAGGATAAGCAAACTCCCTCTAAAGCGTATCAAGGACCTAAGTTCTTTTCTTATAACGGAAAGGTCTTGGATAATTTGAGAAAGGAGATGGAGCAAAATTTCAATACCAATACTTCTGATAATATTGTATTGTCGGAAGATGAAAACTTAAACCTATGACACCAGAAGAAAAAGCAAGAGTTAAAATAGATAGACTGTTTGCCGAAGCAGGCTGGACAGTTGTCAATCGTGACGAGTATGAGCCTACAATGAATGCTGTAGCCGTTAGGGAAGCTCTGCTGAAAGGTAATCTTGAAGCAGATTATTTCTTGATGATTAACGGAAAGGCATGTGGTGTACTTGAAGCCAAACGAGAAGAAATAGATGTGGCTTCGAATATGGTGAGTGAGCAAGTGGCTACATATGCCAAGATGGTGCCAGATTATTACCAAGCATGGCAAAATCCACTACCTCTTCTTTATAAGTCGAATGCCAAGGTAGTAGATTTTCAAGATTATCGCAAGTCAAATGTTGAATGGGAAGAAATCAATCGCATACATACGCCTAAGGAAATTGTAGATATGCTCGGCATTGATGATCCTTTTGCAGGGTTGCCAGTGCTGAATAGCAAAGGTCTTCGCACCTGTCAGTTTGAGGCTATCACGGAACTTGAAAAGAGTTTCCGCACAGGGCAAAATCGTGCGCTAATGGTGCTTGCCACTGGCGCAGGAAAAACTTATACGGCTTGTCTTGCAGCCTATCGCATGCTTGCTTACACACCTATGCGTCGTATTCTTTTCTTGGTTGACAGAAACAATCTCGGTAAGCAGGCGGAGGGAGAGTTCGGCACTTTCCGTCTGACGGAGAATGGCGAGGCGTTTAATACAATATACACTGTAAATCGCCTGAAATCGTCCACAATCCCTAAGGATAGCAATGTGGTTATTTCTACCATACAGCGGTTGTTCTCACTGCTCAAAGGTGAGGAAATTGTAGATAGTGATGACGATGATGCGGATGAGACCACAGGTGAAGTCACTTTGCCAGAGAATCCCAACTTGCCTCACGACTATTTCGACATGATTGTCATTGACGAGTGTCATCGCAGCATCTATGGCAACTGGCGCAAGGTGCTTGAATATTTTGACACGGCTCGCCTTATCGGTCTTACGGCTACACCTATCCCGGAGACTATGGCTTTCTTCAACAACAACCGCATAGTGAATTATACGCTTGAGAAAAGTATTGTGGATGGCGTGAATGTGGACAATCGTGTGTATCGCATAAAGACGGAAGCTACAGAAAATGGCGGTGCCATTATGCAGGGTGAGCATGTCAAGGTGGAGACCCGTTACACTGGCAAAACGGAGGAGGTGAGCAGCAAGGAGACTAAGAACTACTCCAAGACGGAGCTAAACCGTAGTGTCATCAATCCTTCGCAGATAAAGCTTATTCTCACTACTTATCGTGATGCCGTTTATACGGAGATGTTCAACGACCCACAGCGTGAACCGCAGTTTGAATATCTGCCCAAAACACTTATCTTTGCACTCAACGAGGCTCATGCTACGAATATTGTCAATATTGCCAAGGATGTGTTCGGTGAGGTCTGTCCTAATGCAGACATGGATAGATATGTGCAGAAAATCACTTACTCATCGGGCGATAGCAATGAGCTGATTCGTCAGTTTCGCAACGACCGTGACTTCCGCATAGCAGTCACTTGTACGCTTGTGGCTACAGGCACTGATGTGAAACCGCTTGAAGTGGTGATGTTCATGCGTGATGTGGAGTCTGAGCCACTTTACATTCAGATGAAGGGACGTGGTGTGCGCACTATTGGCGATGAGCAGCTTCGCAATGTCACACCTAATGCCGTTAGCAAGGATTGTTTCTTCTTGGTGGATGCGGTGGGCGTTACCGAACATACAATGTCTATCCCAGAGCAGGGCGAGGGTCCAGACACGGAGGTTATTACATTAAAGGTACTTTTGGAGCGCATCGCCCACGGCAATCTTCCAGATATGTATATCAAGCGTCTTGCTTCCACGCTTGCCCGACTGCATAACAAGGCGGATGGCGAACAGCGTGCGGAATTTGAGCGTCTTGCCCACGACTCTATGGATGCTATCGCATCACGCATATATAATGCCTTGGAGAGTGGCGAACTGCCACCTTTCAACGACATCAACGAGCCTAACAATGAGCGCAAAGGACTTGTCGCTCCTGTGGCTAACCATGCAGATGCTCGCAAGTATATCCTTATTCTTGCTGCTGGCTTCGTGGCTACGCTGATGCCTGGCGAGGACACGCTGATTTCAAAGGGCTTTTCCGTGGAAGAGGCAAAGGAAACGACAAGTGCCTTTGAGCAATATTGCCATGACCACCAGGACGAGATAGAGGCTCTGCGCATATTGTACAATCAGAACGGTGAACCTATAACATACTCTATGTTGAAGGACTTGGAGAACAAACTGAAGATGGAGAACAATAAGTTTTCTGCCAAGCAGCTTTGGAACTCGTATGCCATTGTCTGTCCCGACCATGTGCGCCGTGCCGCTAAGAAAGAAGAGAGTGATGCACTTACAAACATCATCCAACTTGTGCGCTATGCCTTCCGGCAGATTGAGCGGCTCGACAGTGTATGTACCACGGCACGACAGTATTTCAATCTTTGGTGCGGACAGTGGCATCGTGATATTTCTGACCGTCAGAAGCAGCTCATGAGCGAGGTGGTTGATTATATCGCAGCCAACGGAGCTTGCACCGTGCGCGATATTCGTGATGATGACAAGACACAGGCAGCACAGATGATTCGGGCTTTCGGCTCGATGCAGAAAGCTGACGAGGCACTTCTCTCATTGTTTAATTTTGTAGTATTAAGAAAAACAGCTTAAATATGGCAAACAATATATCTACCGAGCAGACGCTCACAAAGAAAGTTTGGAATCTTGCCACTACTCTCGCAGGACAGGGCATTGGCTTCACCGATTATATCACGCAACTCACTTATCTGCTTTTCCTCAAAATGGATGCAGAGAACGTAGAGATGTTCGGCGAGGAGTCGGCTATCCCCGCAGGCTATCAGTGGCATGAGCTTACTGAGCTTGACGGTCTTGAACTCGTGAAGCAGTATGAGGACACATTGCGTGTTCTTAGCAGCCAAGACAATCTCATTGGTACTATCTACACCAAGGCGCAGAATAAGATAGACAAACCAGTGTATCTTAAAAAGGTCATTACGATGATTGACGAGGAACAGTGGCTTATCATGGATGGCGACGTGAAAGGTGCTATTTATGAGAGCATCTTGGAGAAGAACGGACAGGATAAAAAGAGTGGCGCAGGACAGTATTTTACCCCACGTCCTCTCATTCAGGCTATGGTGGATTGCATCCGTCCGCAGATTGGAGAGACGGTATGCGACCCTGCCTGTGGCACAGGCGGTTTCCTCCTTGCTGCCTACGACTATATGAAGCATCAGACGCAGGACAAGGCAAAGCGTGATTTCCTCCGCAACCAAGCCTTGCATGGTGTTGACAACACACCACTTGTGGTCACACTCGCTTCCATGAACCTTTACTTGCATGGTGTGGGCACAGACCGCAGTCCAATCGTTTGCGATGACTCCTTGGAGAAAGAGCCAGCTACTTTAGTCGATGTCATTCTTGCCAACCCTCCTTTCGGCACTCGTCCCGCGGGGTCGGTGGACATCAATCGCCCGGACTTCTATGTAGAGACGAAGAACAATCAGCTCAACTTCCTTCAGCACATGATGCTGATGCTCAAAACTGGTGGTCGTGCTGCCGTGGTGCTGCCCGACAACGTGTTGTTTGAGGGTGGTGCTGGCGAGACTATCCGCAAGCGTCTGCTCTCGGAGTTTAATCTTCACACCATTCTTCGCCTGCCTACTGGCATCTTCTATGCGCAGGGTGTCAAGGCCAACGTGTTATTCTTCACCAAGGGGCAACCTACTAAGGAGGTGTGGTTCTACGACTACCGTACTGATATCAAGCATACGCTTGCCACTAACAAACTGGAGCGTCATCATCTCGATGACTTCGTGAAGTGCTACAACCCAGAGAACATCAACGCTCGCACCGAGACTTACGATGCCGAGAAGAATCCTTCTGGTCGTTGGCGCAAATTTCCTGTTGAGGAGCTTACCGCTCGTGACAAGACTTCGCTCGACATCACTTGGATGAAACAAGGTGGCGAAGAGGAAGAGCATACGCTTGCAGAACTGATGGCTACAATCAAGGAGCAGAGCCAGAACATCAGCAGTGCAGTGAGCGAGCTGGAGAAGTTGTTGGGCAATATAAAAGAGGACTAAATATGAACGGAAATATAGTAAAAATAGAAAGTGAGGAAACACTATTCAAAATAGTTTCTTCACTTATCGAGAATAGTCGCAAACATATTGCAAAGACTATAAGTGCGACTACAGTAAGTACCTATTATGAAATAGGGCATTATGTAGTGGAATATGAGCAACAAGGTTGTCTAAGAGCTTCCTATGGAAAACAAGTTGTCAAGAACTTGTCTGATAGATTAACCAAGCAATATGGTCGAGGATGGTCTGTAGCCACTCTTACAAATTGCAGAAAGTTTTATGTGGCATATAAGAAATCGGATGCAATGCATACGATTTCTGCTTCTGCCAATTCCGTATGCAATGCACCCGAAATTCAAAAGTTCTCTCTTTCGTGGAATCACTACCAAGTATTGATGCGAATAGATGATTTGGCGGAAAGAAACTTCTATGAGATTGAAGCACAAAAACAAAATTGGGACTACCGATGGCTAAAAAGACAAGTGGCAAGCAGTCTATACGAGCGCATTGCCTTAAGCCGTGATAAGAGTGAGGTCTTCAAATTAGCATTGGAAGGTCAAACTGTAGAAAAAACTTCGGATATCATCAAGAGTCCTATTTCTTTAGAATTTGTTGGACTGAAACCTGATGAAAGTTATAGTGAGTCAAAACTGGAGAATGCCATCATCAGCAAGATACAGAAATTTCTCCTTGAAATGGGGAAAGGCTTCTTGTTCGAAGCCCGACAAAAACGCTTCACTTTCGATGAAGACAACTACTATGTAGATTTGGTGCTCTACAACCGCTTGTTACAGTGTTATGTTCTTATCGACTTAAAAATCGACAAACTCACTCACCAAGACCTCGGACAGATGCAGATGTATGTCAACTACTTTGACCGATATGTAAAGCAGGACTTTGAGAAACCTACCATCGGTATCTTGCTCTGCAAGGAGAAAAACGATGCGTTGGTAGAACTCACTCTTCCTAAAGACGCAAACGTCTATGCAGCGGCTTACCAGCTCTATCTGCCCGACAAAGCCTTGCTGCAAGCCAAGGTGAAGGAATGGATTGAGGAGTTTGAGGAGAATGAGGAGATAAAGAAATTAGAGGAAGATTAAACAAAACTCAGAATGAATACAAAAGCGTTACGCCAAAAGATACTCGACCTTGCGATACATGGAAAACTTGTACCGCAAGACCCTAATGATGAACCTGCATCGGTGCTGCTTGAACACATCCGTGCAGAGAAAGAACGTCTCATCAAAGAAGGAAAAATCAAGAAGCCAAAGAAATCTAAGGCTGCTTGTGATAAGCCGCATTATAGGTATGAAGAGCCATTTGAAATTCCAAGTTCATGGACGTGGTGTACATTGGGGGATTTGTGCCGATTCTTGTCAAGAGGTAAATCTCCAAAATACTTGGATGAAGATAGAACATACCCTGTCTTCGCTCAAAAGTGCAATCTAAAAGATGGTGGAATATCTTTGGAACAAGCAAGGTTTTTAGACCCTACTACTGTAAATAAATGGAATGAGGAATATAAATTGCGCAATGGCGACGTTCTTGTTAATTCTACAGGAACAGGTACTGTTGGCAGGACACGTCTATTTACTGAAGATTGTTTAGGACAATACCCATTTGTTGTCCCGGATTCTCATGTCTCTGTCGTAAGAACATTTGATGAAATAAATTCTGAATTTATGTATGCCTACTTGTCTTCCACTATTATTCAAGAATATTTGGCAGACAACCTGGCTGGAAGCACAAATCAGAAAGAATTGTATATTGGAGTTTTGGAAAGCCTTCCATTTCCCTTACCTTCCTACAAAGAACAACAACGTATAGTTTCCAAGATTAGCGAATGGCATAGTCGTATTGAGAATATTGAGCAAGATAAAACAACTTTAATTTATTCTATTATGATAAAAGCCTTCGGTATTGATGGAAAAGGTAAATATAATGCCGAAAAATTAACATCTAGAGAAAGAAATGCATTAGATAATAGATTAAATAATTGGTCAACCAAATTATTAAAAGCAAATTTCTGGCCAAAAGAAAAAAGTAATGCTAATAGTTATGAAGGTAAATACCTTTGGGAATTATTACATGTTACCAAAGAAGAGTTATTTATAATTGCCAAATCTTTAAATAGAAATGCTAAATTTTATCAAGTGCTAGTTAAATGTTTTGGACCAACTTTTGAAGATGCAATAAAGCTAAAGGATATTAGTGAAAATGATTTAAAGCTTTTATATGCTAATATACCTAAAATGCGTAAGAAAATAAATGAACCAACACCATACTTACGTAAAACTTTAAAAGAAATATTAGGTTTTGAAGTACCATATGCTCTAAAAGAAGATTACTTACTAGCAAAGACTTTTGGTCCTAATCTAGATGAACCATATCTAAATACACTTAATGTATCAGATACAAGAAAATTAACAGTTTTATTAAAAGAAATACAAACAAAATATAAATCAACCAAAATAACTAAAAAAGAACCAGAAAAAGTTGTAAGTCCAGAAGAAATATTGTTAATAAATATTGCTAACATGATGTCAGATGATGTAAAAGAACCATTTATGTTATACTTTGGTTTGATAGATGGCGATAGATATAAGGTTGAAGATATAGCATTAAAATTAAATTGTAATCTTTGTAAAGTAAAAATGAAAATTCAAGAAGGAAT
>ENA-OOQG01000771-OOQG01000771.1-human-gut-metagenome-genome-assembly--contig:-NODE-771-length-9997-cov-1.938946_pt1 | contig 9997 bp, 5 predicted proteins | sample MGYA00241085_ERZ501155 | MGnify/ENA primary metagenome ERZ501155 (study PRJEB25962, sample SAMEA2042438) | human gut metagenome | biome: human gut; feature: human-associated habitat; material: faeces...
TGCAAATACCTCTTTTGATTGAGCCTGATGTGAAATAGTTACAACCTCATCGTGACCCGCAAAAATAACCTCGTGTTCGCCAACAATAGTACCACCTCTTACAGAGTGAATACCGATTTCATTCTTAGAACGCTTTTTGCGGTAAGAATGGCGGTCATAAACATACTGCGGTTCTTCTGCAAGTGTGTCGGAAATGCCGTCTGCAATCATAAGTGCAGTACCGCTCGGTGCATCAATTTTCTGATTGTGGTGTTTCTCTACGATTTCAATATCGAAATCTGCCGCACTGAGAATCTTTGCAGCCTCTTTTGAAAGCTCAATAAGGAGATTGATACCGAGCGACATATTTCCCGAATAGAAAACAGCTACGCTTTCCGACGCTTTTTTTATTTTTTCAACCTGCTCCGGTGAATAACCTGTTGTGCAAAGTACGCAAGGAATTTTTTTCTCAAGCGCATATGCGAGAATATCGTCAAGAGATGCAGGATTTGAAAAATCTATAATAACATCAGCCTTTTTGTCTGATACGGCAAGGCTCTCAAATACAGGATAATCGTATGCAGGTGTGCCGAAAGGATCTGCACCGAAAACAATTTCACAGTCATTTCTTGACTGAACAGCCGAAGTAACGGCCTTACCCATTTTTCCGTTACAGCCTACAAGAGCTATATTTACCATTTTAAACTTCCCCTTTTGTACGAATTACTTTACGTGCTTGCCGAGAAGATCGTACTTAGCAAGGCAATCCTTAAGATCGTGATAGCCTGCTGCGCTCATAGGAACGAGCGGAAGTCTGCACTCACCGCAGTCAAAACCAAAGAGGTTCATAGCTGTCTTAATCGGAATAGGATTTACATCGTTAAACATAATGTTCATAAGCTCAAGATAGTGGAAATGGAGCTTTTGAGCCTCTGCAAAGTCATTTTCAAGACAAAGCTGACAAATCTTATGCATTTCGGCAGGGCAAATGTTTGCAAATACTGAAATTACACCCAAAGCGCCGAGTGACATAAACGGAACTGTCTGGTCGTCATTACCCGAATAAATGTCAAGATTATCTCCGCAAAGTGAACGAATGAGCGCAACCTGTGAAATATTGCCGCTTGCCTCTTTTGCAGCAACAATATTAGGGTGCTTGCAAAGCTCCTCATATGTCTTTGGCTGAATGTTACAGCCTGTTCTTGAAGGAACATTATAAAGAATGATAGGAAGGTCAACTGCATCCGCAATTACATTGAAGTGCTTTACAAGACCTGCCTGTGAAGTTTTATTGTAATATGGAGTTACACAAAGGAGTGCGTCTGCACCGGTCTTTTGGGCAGACTTTGAAAGCATAACGGCAGTTGAAGTATCATTGCTGCCTGTGCCTGCAATAACAGGAATTCTTCCGTTGATTTTCTCTGACACGAAAGAAAGCACTTTGCAGTGTTCTTCCTCCGAAAGAGTTGCTGCCTCGCCTGTTGTACCGCAAGCGATAATGGCATCTGTACCGTTTTCAACATGGAATTCAAGCAACTGCTCAAGTACATCATAATTTACGCTGCCGTCAGAATTCATAGGTGTTACAAGAGCAACACCGGAACCTGTGAAAATGTGATTTCCCATAATTTACCTCCATTTAAGATTTTTAATTTAAAATTAAATTTATAAAGCTGACGGCTTAAATCAGTCCATATAGCCTTCAGCGCAAAGAAGTTCCGCAAGCAATACTGCGCCGCCTGCTGCGCCTCTTAATGTGTTGTGTGACATACAAACAAACTTGTAATCATACTGTGTGTCTTCTCTGAGTCTGCCTACAGAAACAGCCATACCGTTCTCAAGGTTTCTCTCGCTCTTAATCTGTGGACGATCAGGCTCTGTAAAGTAGTGTAAGAACTGCTTTGGTGCGCTCGGAAGCTCAAGCTCCTGTGCTCTGCCCTTGTATGATTCCCAAATCTTGATGATTTCTTCTACAGACGGTTTCTTTACGCCGTCTTTAAATGACATAAATACAGCAGCTGTGTGACCGTCTGAAACAGGTACACGAATACACTGTGCTGTGATGGCAATATCGTCTGTCTTAACGATTTCGCCGTTCTCAATATGGCCCCAAATCTTGAGCGGCTCCTGCTCTGACTTCTCTTCCTCACCACCGATATATGGGATGATGTTGCCAAGCATCTCAGGCCAATCCTTGAATGTCTTACCTGCTCCTGAGATTGCCTGATATGTGCTTACGATAACCTCGTATGGCTCAAATGGCATCCATGCTGTAAGTACAGGTGCGTAACTCTGGATTGAGCAGTTAGGCTTAACTGCAACAAATCCTCTCTCTGTTCCAAGTCTCTTCTTCTGGAACTCGATAACCTCTGCATGGTCTGCATTGATCTCTGGAACCATCATAGGAACATCAGGAGTCCATCTGTGAGCTGAGTTGTTTGAAACTACAGGAGTCTCTGTCTTGGCATAAGCCTCCTCTATAGCCTTGATCTCATCCTTTGTCATATCTACTGCTGAGAATACAAAATCAACTGTGGCAGCAACCTTCTCTACCTCATTGACATTGTATACTACAAGCTTCTTAACTGCCTCTGGCATCGGTGTATCCATCTTCCATCTGTCACCAACTGCCTCTTCGTATGTCTTGCCTGCGCTTCTTGGGCTGGCTGCAACTGTAACGACCTCGAACCAAGGATGGTTCTCAAGAAGTGAGATAAATCTCTGACCTACCATACCTGTTGCGCCAAGGATACCTACCTTTAACTTGTCACTCATTTTTCTTCTCTCCTATTTATCTTTTATTACTTTATGACTCTTACCTTAACAACTCCCTCGATTGCTGAGAGTTCTGCGATGTCGTCTGCTGTTGGCTCTACACCGATATCAAGGATAGAATATGCGTAATCGCCCTTTGCCTTGCTGATCATTCCTGATACATTGCCGCCCTTCTTGGAGAATACTCCTGTGAACTGGGTGAGCATGTTAGGGATGTTCTTGTGGCAGATAGTAACTCTGGCTACATCACTGCACTGTCCCATGTTTACGTTTGGATAGTTTACAGAGTTCTTGATGTTTCCATCGTTGATGTATGCCTTGATCTCCTTACAAGCCATAACTGCACAATTGTCCTCTGACTCTGCTGTTGAAGCTCCAAGATGTGGGAATGCTACCACGTTCTTGTAACCTGCTATAGCCGGGTTAGGGAAGTCTGTCATATACTTTGCAACCTTGCCTGAGTCGAGTGCCGCCTTCATATCCTCATCGTTGACCAGTACGTCTCTTGCGAAGTTGAGGATCTTCACGCCGTCCTTCATCAGTGCAAATGCATCTGCATTGATCATTCCCTTTGTGCTGTCAAGAGCTGGAACATGAACTGTTATATAATCACAGTCTCTGTAGATATCCTCTACATTTGTGATGTGCTTTACATCCTTTGAAAGTCCCCATGCTGCATCTACTGACACATATGGATCATATCCGTATACCTGCATGCCGAGCTTAAGCGCAACATTTGCAACCTTTGCTCCAATGGCACCAAGTCCGATTACACCGAGCTTCTTGCCAAGGATCTCATTGCCTGCGTAGTTCTTCTTCTGCTTCTCCACCATCTTGGCGATATCTGCCTCAGCGGCATTGTCCTTGACCCAGTTGTAACCGCCAACGAGATCTCTTGAAGCCATGAGGAGCGCTGCTACTACAAGCTCCTTAACACCATTTGCATTTGCTCCTGGTGTGTTAAATACTACGATACCCTTCTCAGCGCACTTATCAAGTGGAATGTTGTTGACACCTGCACCTGCACGGGCTACTGCCAGAAGGTTGTCTGACAGCTCAAGATCATGCATGGATGCACTTCTGACCAGAACTGCATCTGCATCTGCGAAATTGTCTGTTACTTCATATGTATCAGGTAAAAGCTCCATACCGCACTTGGCGATAGGGTTTAAGCAATTAATCTTTACTGACATGTCTTTTTCTCCCTTTTCTATTACTATATATTACTTGTTCTCTGCCTCGAACTTCTTCATGAACTCTACAAGCTTCTCAACACCCTCGATAGGCATTGCGTTGTAGATAGATGCTCTCATACCACCTACTGTTCTGTGACCCTTGAGGTTGACAAATCCAGCCTCTGTAGCCTCCTTGACGAACTTTGCATCAAGGTCTGCGTCACCAGTTACAAATGGTACGTTCATGAGTGAACGGTCTTCCTTTACTACAGTTCCCTTGAAGAGCTCTGAGCTGTCGAGGAAATCATAGAGAATCTTGGCCTTTTTCTCGTTGTGAGCCTTCATAGCCTCAAGGCCTCCCATCTCCTTAACCCACTTGAATACCTTGCCACAGATATAGATGCCGTAGCATGGAGGTGTGTTGTAGAGTGAGTCTGCATCTGCCTGAGTCTTGTACTTGAGCATGGTTGGTGTAAATGGCATTACGTCATCTCTGATAAGATCCTCACGGATGATAGCCACTACTACGCCTGCAGGACCAACGTTCTTCTGAACTCCGAAGTAGATCATACCGTAATCCTCAACATTTACAGGCTGTGAGAGAATGTCTGATGACATATCTGCAACAAGTATCTTGCCCTTTGTGTTAGGAAGTGTGTGGTATGTTGTTCCATATATAGTGTTGTTATGACAAATGTATACATAATCAGCATCGTCATCTATTGGAAGATCTGAACAATCTGGGATATATGAGAAAGTCTTGTCTGCTGATGATGCAACTGCAACTGCCTTTCCATATTTCTTTGCTTCTTCGTATGCTTTCTTTGCCCACTGACCTGTTATGATGTAGTCAGCTACGCCATTCTTCATGAGATTCATTGGAATTGCTGCAAACTGCTGTGAAGCTCCTCCCTGAAGGAAAAGCACCTTGTAGTTGTCAGGTATGTTCATGAGATCTCTGAGATCCTTCTCTGCCTCTTTGATGATATTGTCGAAGGCTTTAGATCGATGGCTCATCTCCATTACGCTCATGCCTGTTCCCTTGTAATCAAGCATTTCTTCTGCTGCCTCTTTTAATACCACCTCAGGAAGAACTGAAGGGCCTGCTGAAAAGTTGTACACTCTTGCCATTTTTGTTATCTCTCCTTCTTTTTAGTTGTGACGATGATTTCGTTTTAATGTATGTAAGCCTGTGTTTCGCTGCCTATATCGTTCTGCGGAGCGCTCCCGCTCGTCTCCTCCTGCAGCGGTACTAAGGTGCCGCCTACAGCGCCACCTAAGGACCGGCGGAGGAGAATGTCCTTCGAACGATATAGGCAGCGAAACACAGGCTAATTTACTTTATTTACGAAATCATCTGTTTATAACCTAATAAAATGTGTGCGAGATATTTTACTTAACAAAAATGTCCTTCGTTCCCATTTATATGAAAATTCTGACTTATCTTTGTTCTTTTGGTGTATCTCGCTTGCGATTAACAAGTTATTTTTACTAAATTCTTATATTATCAAGTAAAACAACTTTATTATCGCTTATATCCCTGTACTATAGCACTCTTTTCGCCTGTCGGCAAGTAGGGATTATATATATAAGCACCATATCTATGTTTTGTACGCGCACAAATATGGTGCCTTTCCGAGCTTATATTGACATATATTACATATCGTCCTCTGAGAAACAGGTATCGATGGCTGCTCCCGGAGCTACCATTGGCCATACCTTGTCGTCTCCCGCTATTGTTACATCTATTACCACAGGTCTGCCTGCTGTCAGGGCTGTCTTCATTGCTGCCTCGAACTCATCAAGGGTGTTGGCTCTGATTCCCATGGCACCAAGTCCCTCTGCTACCTTGACGAAATCTACCGAATCGTCAAGCACGGTGTTGGAATATCTGTGGTCATAGAACAGTGTCTGCCACTGTCTTACCATTCCAAGTACGTGGTTGTTCAGGACTACCTGGATGATAGGCACGTTGTATCTCGCAGCTGTTGCTATCTCGTTCAGATTCATTCTGAAGCATCCGTCACCGGCTATGTTGATGACTGTCTTATCAGGTCTGCCGTACTTTGCTCCGATAGCTGCGCCAACACCGTAACCCATGGTTCCAAGTCCGCCTGATGACAGGAATGTCCTAGGCTCCTTGAATGTATAGTTCTGGGCTGCCCACATCTGATGCTGTCCGACATCTGTTGTGATGATCGCATCACCCTCTGTAAGCTCGTAGATTTTCTTGATAGCTGCAGGTCCGTTCAGTGTGTCAAAGCTGTACACGTCAGGATTCTGCTTCTTGAGGTCTTCGATCTCAGACATCCATGTCTTGTTGGACTGGGCGGCAAGCTTGCTGTTGAGGAGCTTCAGAACCTCCTTTGCGTCGCCGACTATGCTGGCATTTGTAGGGATGTTCTTGTCTATCTCAGCTGCATCTATATCTATATGTATGATCTTTGCATTTGGCGCGAACTTGGATGCATTTCCGATAACTCGGTCTGAGAATCTGGCACCAACAACGATCACAAGATCTGCCCTTGACACACCGAGGTTGGACACCTTTGTTCCGTGCATACCGATCATGCCTGTATATCTCTCGCTTCTTCCGTCAAATGCGCCCTTGCCCATAAGTGTATCGCACACTGGTGCATCCACCTTATCTGCAAATTCTGCAAGCTCTGCTGATGCGTCAGAGATGATACATCCGCCACCTGCCATGATAAATGGTCTTCTTGAAACCTTGATCATCTCAAGGACTTTGTTCACATCCTCCTCGCGGATGGTGTCTGTCTTTCTCTCGATGACCTCCGGTGTCTCTGGTATATACTCTGTCTCCGCTGCGGTTACATCCTTTGTTATATCCACAAGCACCGGGCCAGGTCTGCCGCTCTTTGCGATCTTGAACGCACGTCTGATGGTCGGTGCAAGATCATCTATGTGCTTCACGATAAAGCTGTGCTTGGTGATAGGCATAACAACACCTGCAATGTCTACCTCCTGGAAGCTGTCCTTACCGAGCATATTTACACCTACATTTGCTGTTATTGCCACAACAGGAATGGAATCCATGTATGCTGTAGCTATACCTGTTACAAGGTTGGTGGCACCCGGACCTGATGTGGCCATACATACTCCGACCTTGCCTGTAGCTCTGGCATATCCATCTGCCGCATGGGCAGCCCCCTGCTCATGTGATGTGAGCACATGGTTGATCTCATCCTGGTGCTTGTAGAGGGCATCATATACGTTGAGGATAGTTCCTCCCGGATAACCGAACACGGTGTCAACGCCCTGTTCTTTAAGGCACTCTATAACAATTTCAGAACCTGATATCTTTGACATCTTACTTTCTCCTTTTCCCTTAATTGTGATCAATTAATTCTTTGGCACCTCAAGAACAGCACCTCTGTTGCCTGATGTAACCATAGCTGCGTATCTTGCCAGGTAGCCTGTTGTAACCTTTGGCTGTCTTGGCTTCCATGCAGCCTTTCTCTTTGCAAGCTCCTCGTCTGAGACATCGAGCTTGATGCTGAGGTTGTTGATATCGATCTCGATCATATCGCCTTCCTCAACAAGAGCGATAGGTCCGCCCACAGCAGCTTCAGGTGATACATGTCCGATGGACGCTCCACGGCTTGCTCCTGAAAATCTTCCGTCTGTGATAAGGGCAACTGATGAGCCAAGTCCCATACCAGCGATGGCTGATGTAGGGTTGAGCATCTCTCTCATACCAGGGCCTCCCTTTGGTCCCTCATATCTGATGACTACCACGTCACCCTCTACGATCTTACCGCCCTTGATAGCTGCGATTGCGTCCTCCTCACAGTCAAATACCCTTGCAGGGCCCTTGTGAGCCAGCATCTCAGGCACAACTGCTGAACGCTTTACTACAGAGCCGTCTGGTGCAAGGTTACCCTTGAGTACAGCCAGACCACCTGTAACTGTATATGGATTGTCCATAGGTCTGATGACCTCAGGATTCTTGTTTACACTATTGGCAACAGCCTCTCCTATTGTCTTGCCTGTAACTGTCATGCAGTCCTTGTTGATGAGTCCTGCATCTGCAAGCTGCTTGATAACCGCATACACACCACCGGCCTCATTGAGATCCTCCATGTATGTGTGGCCTGCAGGAGCAAGGTGACACAGGTTAGGTGTCTTTGCGCTGATCTCATTTGCAAATGAGATATCAAAGTCGAAACCGATCTCATGTGCGATGGCTGGAAGGTGGAGCATAGAGTTGGTTGAACATCCAAGTGCCATATCAACTGTAAGAGCGTTGATGATTGACTCCTTTGTGATGATGTCTCTAGGCTTGATGCCATTTCTGTACATATCCATAACTGCCATTCCTGCATGCTTTGCAAGCTTAAGTCTCTCTGAATATACTGCAGGGATTGTTCCATTTCCAGGAAGTCCCATTCCAAGAGCCTCTGTCAGACAGTTCATAGAGTTTGCGGTATACATGCCGGAGCAGGACCCACAGGTCGGGCAGACTTTATTCTCATATTCAAGCACATCATCCTCTGTCATGGTTCCTGCTGCGTAAGATCCGACTGCCTCAAACATGGAAGAAAGACTTCTCTTCTTTCCCTGCACATGTCCGGCAAGCATCGGTCCGCCGGATACAAATACGGTAGGGAGGTTCAGTCTTGCGGCTGCCATCAGAAGTCCCGGTACGTTCTTATCGCAGTTCGGGATCATAACAAGTGCATCAAACTGATGTGCGAGTGCCATACACTCGGTGGAATCTGCGATCAGATCTCTTGTGACAAGGGAATATTTCATACCCACATGTCCCATTGCAATACCATCGCAGACTGCGATTGCAGGAAATACTACAGGTACTCCTCCTGCCTCTGCAACTCCAAGCTTTACAGCCTCAACGATTTTGTCTATATTCATATGGCCCGGAACAATCTCATTGAATGAGCTTACGATTCCGACCATAGGCTTTTTCATTTCCTCCGGTGTAAAACCAAGAGCATTAAATAAACTTCTTGCCGGTGCCTGCTGCATTCCGGCTCTTGCGTTATCACTTATCATATTTTGTCTCCTTATTTATCTCCGACTATTTCTTTGAGTACTTCATCATTACAACTGTATACATGACGATCTGCCTATCTATAACCTGTTAGCTGTCTATTATAAGTCATGCAGCTACACACGTTCTGCGATGAGATCCCCCATCTGTGCTGTGCCTACCTGTGTGATACCCTCTGTAGTCTCCCCCGGCTGTGGCATGATGTCGATTGTCCTATAGCCCTCCTTAAGTACCTGCTTTACAGCATCCTCGATTGCCTGTGCTTCCTTGTCCAGATCAAATGAATAGCGAAGCATCATGGCTGCTGAAAGGATTGTTGCGATAGGGTTTGCAATGCCCTTTCCTGCGATATCAGGAGCAGATCCGCCACTTGGCTCGTAAAGTCCGAACTTTGTATCGTTAAGGCTTGCTGATGAAAGCATACCGATTGAGCCTGTCACCATACTTGCTTCATCTGATAAAATATCGCCAAACATATTCTCTGTGAGGATAACATCAAACTGCTTAGGATCCTTTACAAGCTGCATTGCACAGTTATCAACAAGCATATGCTCGTATGTAACCTCCGGATAATCCTTAGCGACCTCCTCGACGATCTTTCTCCATAATCTGGAAGAATCAAGCACATTTGCCTTGTCTACGGATGTGACCTTTTTCCTTCTCTTCATGGCTATATCGAAGCCTCGCTTTGCGATTCTTCTGATTTCATTCTCATTGTATGTCAGTGTATCTGTGGCTGTAACAACTCCATCCACCTCTTTTGTCTCTCTGGCTCCGAAGTAAAGACCTCCTGTAAGCTCACGCATAATCATCATATCAAAGCCGTCTCCGATGATATCGCTACGGAGTGGACATGCTGCAGCAAGCTCCTTGTACAGGTATGCCGGTCTAAGATTTGCAAACAGATTGAGCGACTTTCTAAGCTTTAAAAGTCCTGCCTCCGGACGAAGCTCTGGTGCTAACTTGTACCACGGGGATGTGGAAGTATTTCCTCCGATAGATCCCATTAATACTGCATCACTATTCTTAGCAATCT
>ENA-OOQG01000772-OOQG01000772.1-human-gut-metagenome-genome-assembly--contig:-NODE-772-length-9995-cov-2.039437_pt1 | contig 9995 bp, 7 predicted proteins | sample MGYA00241085_ERZ501155 | MGnify/ENA primary metagenome ERZ501155 (study PRJEB25962, sample SAMEA2042438) | human gut metagenome | biome: human gut; feature: human-associated habitat; material: faeces...
CCGTCTCAAGGCAGATGCTGGCATCACCCTGCGGATAGAAACGCTCATCAGAGGGGTCATTGTAATCCTTAGAGAAGTTGGTGAACTTCTTGCCACCGATCTCAACCTCCTTGTAGAACTTATAGCCCTCTGGAGTAACGATGTAAGGATAAGCGTAGGCCTTCATAGAACCAGTAGAATCAGGATACTGGAAAATCAAGCTGTGATAGTCGCCATACTGAGTAGCCTCTGCCAACGTATCAGTACCAGAAAGAAGCGTGTAAGAGCTGGAAGCCATGAACTTCTTCACATCTTCAACCTCCTTAAGGTAGGTTGCCCAGTCCTTATCAGCCTTCATCGGGAGCATGAGGATGCGATCACCATGCTTCAGACCCTGAAGAACGATCGTGTCGGAAGTACACTTGAGCACGCGGAACTCGAAGTCGCCTCCGAAACCAGTACCAGCCTCACCGTAGTCGTCATTCTTCGGATCAGCAAAGTAGTGGAACAACTTATTATAAGTATCGAAAGAGACAACGACACCCATAGACTGGTTGACAGTGAAGTGAGCCAATGAAGACTCCGTAATCAAGTTGCCAGAAGCATCGAGACCAGCCTCATGGTTCTTACCAGCCTTCTCAGAAGCAATCAGAACCGAGTCACCCTGGAACTTGCAGAGTACATTGTAGCCACCATAGATGACATCACCATAGTACTCCATGCGCCATCCGTTGGATGCTTCCTGGAGGGTCTTCTTGACCTCGGCTACGGTCTTAGAAGCACGCTCAGGGGCACTCTCAGGAAAATAATTGTCCACGTCGCTGGTACAAGCGTTGAACGCTATGAATGAAACCAGCAGTGCGAATAAATAACTAATCTTTCTCATTTCTAAATAACCTTAAGCGTTGCTTTTAATTCTGATTTAAATCACGAAGATTCAAGCGAATTGCCTCCGAAGAGCGGCGCAGCAAAACAGCACGCATCTCATCGATGTCGATATTCCAGCTTTCGCTGAAGTAAGCACGAACGGCTGCGAGCTTGGTCTGCAGGAGGGCGGAACCCTCGGGGCCAGCCTTCGCAAGAATCATATCCCATGCAGCCGGGGTCATCGTAACATACGTGGCATACATCTCGGCGAAGTCCTCATTGTACTCAGAAGAAGCATAGGCGGTTACGAAACCTTCCTTAGCCACCGCCGTATCCTTGAGGTTGGCCCAGTCCTGAGAGTGGTAAGATCCACCGGTGATGGTCTGGTAGTCGGTGCTGTAGTTCTTCTGTTGTGTCAAGATGTGGCAGAACTCATGGTGCATCGTGTGGAAGAACCAGTAGTTCATGTCGATGGGCACCTCACTACGATCAGCATAAGGATTCTCAACATTGATACTGGGGTTATCGATATCCAAACGGTTGACACCGTAGAGCATAATCTTCAAACCACCCTCAGCAGTACCCAAAATGATAGATTGGTTGGCACTATACTCGTTGGAACCGATGAGCTGCATCTGACGCGGGCAGTACTTCTTAAGGAAGTTGCGACCCTTGCCCTCATAATAGGTAGCGGGATCCTCGCGCTTATAGATGGAGTCGAAGACTTCAGAATAAGCGTCGAGCCACATGTGCTTCACGAGGATAGCCAGTGCCTTGGACTTTTCAACATCAGCCGGAATGACGTTATAGACCTGATCCGTGAGCTTATCGTTGTAACGATACTGGAAATCGATGTTGTACGTCTCCAGATAGTTCTTGGTAAGCCACTTGTCAAACTCACCATTGGCCTTGATAGTATCACCTGCGAAAACTGACGTAGAGCTCAAGTCATCGTCGCTGCAACCAGTGAGCACGAAGCCCATGCTGCAAAGCAGGAGAGAGGCGAATAAATATATTCTTTTCATTGATAGATGCTATTTAAATTCAACGGGGGTTAGCTGTCTGACCAGCGCTAATGACATCCTGAGGCAACTGGATAGCACCTCTCAAGTCACCGGCCTTGAACGTAATACCTTCACCTCCGGAGATCTCATGCGTATATTCCATACCATAGCGCTTCAGATCGTAGAAGCGGAGACCCTGGAAGAGCGTATCCAGACGACGCATGTGGAGAATGAGAAGAATCAGGTTCTCCTGCGTGTTGACCTCGACACCATAAGAAGTGGTGTAAGGCTGCTGAAGGGTGAAGCCCTGCGGGTGCAACTGCTTACGGATAGAATAGTCACGAGGACCATCGAGAACTGCGGGCTGGTAGTCCATGTTAGTGAAGAACGTATCGACCACGGCCGTCGTCAGAGTAGGACGGATCGTGGAACCTTCCTTCTCTTTGCAGTGGCTGACCATCCACATGTTCATATCCTTCAGCGCGTTGGCAGTATCGTTCTTCAGGGCATAAGCCTCGGCACGAACCAAGAGCGTCTCATCACCCGTGAACGCGTGGTCCACGATGTGAGCAAAACCCGTCTGGTTGATACGGTCCGTCACCTCGAAGTGCTCCCACATCGTCGGGAAAGCAGCGCAAGCAGAAGTACCATAGATCTTCGTAGAATAGTACAGCGTATTGTCAGAAGATCCCTGACCCCACGGAGCTCGTGCCCAATACGTGTCATAAGTAGCCACCGTAGTATTGTGAGCGTAGCGAGAGTTGACACCCGTGTTGAGGAAACGGGCACCAGCAGAGTAGGCCGTAATCAACATGAAGTTGGACTTCAACCCACTACGAATCACGGTGTTGGAGATATCCTGAGCACCAGATTGCATGATAGAGGGGAAGTCGAAGAGCTGTGAAGCCACATCGGTTCCCAAAGCACGGGAAGCATAGTTGATCGCCTTGTCGTAGTTCATATAATACAAGTTGAAACGAGCAGCGAAAGCGTATGCAGCCTTAGTGTTCCAGTGATACTTAGGCACAGAGTAGATAGCATCATCGACAGCAGGGAGAGCCTCCTCGATATCACGGTTGATGTTGGCATAGAGCTGACGAAGCGTACCACGCTTATAGGTATCGTTGACGCTCTTCTCCGGTTCCAGCGGATAAGCCAAACCGAGGTACTCGTCGGCCTTCTCCGGGTTCCAAGCCATACAGAAGACGCTGGCAAGCTGCATCATACTGTAGGCACGGCAGAGCTTGGCCTCAGCCAACTGTGGAGCCAATGCGGCAGAATCGCCATACTCCTTGATCGCCTTGATAGCCTCGTTGGCCGTAGCTACAGAACTATAATAACCGTTCCAAACATAGTACGGGCAGTCATTACCAGCCGTAGATTTTACATCCTTGAACTGATAGAGCTCGTCAACTAGCTGGTCCACTCCATAAGAGTTACCGTTATTGCCGACATTATCAGAACTGATCTCAGCCATGACCGCTATGTGGTGAGTCGGATAGGCAGAGGTGAGCAGCTGAGTAATCTTCTCCTTCGTGTCGAGCGTTGCACGATCATCTGGCAACTTGTCAAGATAATCATCGCAAGATGCCAACGACAGAGCGGCAAGACCTAAAAATAAATATTTTGTCTTCATATTCTTGATTGCTGATATGTTTAAATTCCAAGACGAACCGTGAAGGTGAACTGACGTGCCATCGGTACGGCAACACCACCAGAGTTCATGAACTCAGGATCCTGACCGTTCAACTTCTTATCAGAGTAGATAAGGAAGAGGTTGGTACCCTGCAACTTCAAGCTCATGGAAGAGAGACCGATGTGCTTGATCAAGCTCAGAGGAACATCGTAAGCAATGGAGATCTCCTTCATACGGATGAAGTCACCCTTTGCGATACGGTTGTGTGAGTAGTTATAAGCCGTGTAGGCATAACCGAGGTAAGCGTCGCTCTGGAGCTGACGGTAGGCGGGGATAGCCGGGATGTCGGTGTGGTTCTCATCACCAGGCACAACCCAACGGTTCTGGAACTCCTTCGGCATGGCGGTGAGGTCAGAGTAGCCCGTGCTGAAAGCCGGATCGAGGCGAACCTTGTTGCCTGCTGCGTAGGTGATGAACACATTCAGGTGCAGACCTTTATAAGAGAAGGTGTTGCCCAAAGAACCAGAGAACGTCGGATCCGTCGGACCCTCGTAGATGAGGTGGTCGAGGTTGTACGACTGGAAGTCGATATCGCTCGTGACGAGATTACCATCCTGGTTGATGAACGTAGGAATACCATGGTTGTTAAGACCCTGGAAGTCCATAGAGAAGAGCGCACGGTAAGGATAGCCCTTAGAGGTGAAACCAGAGCCAGCGATCATGTCGATCAGGCGGTTCTGAGACTGCAGATCCGTAACCTTAGACTTGGTGTGAGAGAAGATAAAGTCGGTGCTCCACTGGAAGTCCTTGGTGACGATATTGCGAGAAGAAATCGTGACCTCCTCACCATAAGAGCGCATAGAGGCAACGTTGGCGTACTTCATGATGGTACCGCCCTCACCCGTGGTGATCTTCGGACCAATCAAGTCGTAGTTGTTACGGAGATAGTAAGCCAGCTCCACATTCAAGCGGTTGTCGAGGAAACCGAGGTCGAGACCGAGGTTGAACTCGTGCTTCTTCTCATAAGTCAGATCAGGGTTGGCGAGAGAGTAAACCTCGATACCAGACTCCTTGTCTGCGCTGAACGGACGCCACGGGTTGAAGCTCTGGAAGATAGACTCTGAGTTCGTGACAGCAGGCTTATCACCCGTCAAAGAGTAAGAAGTCTTGAACGTAGCGTGAGAGAGAGCGGGACGAAGCTTTTCGAACCAAGGCTCCTCATGGATGTTCCAAGCACCTGAAACGTTCCAGGTCGGCAACCAGCGAGCGCTGCGGGCCTTACCCAGACGGTTGCTACCCTCGTAACGACCAGTGACGTTGAAGGTATAACGACCCTTCCAAGAGTAAGTAGCAGTAGCGAAGAAAGAAGCCTCGCGGCTATAGCCATTGCTCAAAGAGTAGTACATAGAGTTCTCCTCAGAAGCCTGCTTGAAGTACTTGTAGTCGTAGCTACCGAGCATACCCATGCCATACTGCATACCTACACCATTGAAGTAGGTAGAGCTACGGTCAACATTGTTGACCTCCATACCACCATAGAGGTTGAGGATGTGGCGATCGTTGTAAACATCGTTATAAGAAGCAGTGGCACGGAAGTCCCAGCTGTTCATCTTGTACTTGGTCTCGCGGAAGAAACCACCACGGGGGAGAACCGTCTGACGGAGGCCGTTGGGCACATCCGGGTCGAGGTACAACCAAGAGTTGGCGTCACGCATGGTAGCGTCGTCCATGGCACGGTAAGCCATAGCCTGGTTGGAGTTCTCCTTGATACGGTGATCCATCGTCGTGGTAGAGAACTTGTAAGCACCCAACACGCTGATTTCCACCTTAGAGATGGGCTTGTACTTCAACTCGGCCTGATACTTCAGGTCAACGATGTCGTAGTCCATGTAGTTGTTGTCGAGCTCGTTCTTGATATTGAACGGAGCGTAGTTGCGAACGTAGTACTCGTTAGGATCGAGCGTACGAGAAGAGTTCAACGCGTAAGAATACGGGTTGATATCGAAGTCACGAGACACAGCACCCGTAATGGCATTGGTTGACTGGTTGCCGGTACCCGGAGCCTGCTGCTTACGGTAGCTGGCATTAGCAATCATGTTCAAAGACACCTTCTTGCTAATGTTGTAGTTGGCATTGATGTTGGCGGTGTAACGCTGTACGTTGCTACGCTTCGTCCATCCCGGGTCATCCAGGAAAGAGAAAGAAGTATAGTACTGAGCCTTATCCGTACCAGAGCTCATACTGATAGAGTGGTTCATCTGGATGGAGTTGGAGAACAACTCATCGAACCAGTCCGTATTGCGATACTCAGCCTCGCGGAGGTAAGCATTCATAGCCTCCTGCGTGTTGGCAAGACCGAAGCGACCGTTGGTCTCATCGTACTCATTCATAAGGTGATACATCTTACCGAAGACACCGCTTGCGCTGGCGCGATAAGAGTTCATGAAAGAGAAGAAGCCACCCTTCATCATCTCACGATAGACAGACATCTGCTCCTGTGAGTTCATGATGTTGAACTGGTTGTAGTTCGGCTTCAAGCGCATGGTGAACTCACCCGTATAAGAAATACGAGCGCTACCAGCCTTACCACGCTTCGTGGTAACGACAATCACACCAGCCATAGCGCGGGCACCATAGATAGAGGTGGCCGAACCGTCCTTCAAGATATCGAAGCTGGCGATATCGTCGGCATTGAGACCAGCGATAGCATTGGAAATGACCGTAGCGGCATCACCAGAGGAAAGAGCGTCAGCATCGACCTCAGTCACATCCTCCATGATGACACCATCGACCACCCAAAGCGGCTTGGAAGAACCATAAATAGAAGTAGCACCACGGACACGAATCTTCGGTGCCGTACCAAAGGTACCAGAGACGTTCTGCACACTCACACCAGCTGCGCGACCCTCCAACGAACGAGAGATGTCGGCGACACCGTCGAGCTTAGCCTTCTCTGCGTCGACTTTCGTCGCGGCACCAGTAAACAGACGCTTGTCCATCTTCTGCATACCCGTAACGACGACCTCACCCAACTGGTGACTGTCAACGTCGGCTTCCAAAGTGATTTTCATGTTAGAGGCACCTTTCACGGTCAAGGTCTTCATACCTACGTAGGAGACGACCAACTGAGGATGAGCCTCCGTTGTACTGATACTAAAATTGCCGTCAATGTCGGTGGCAGTTCCAGTCTTCGTGCCTTTCACCATAACGGTGGCACCGATAACTGGAAGACCATCGTCACCCAAGACGGTTCCGGATACAGTGTTCTGAGCTACGGCTATTCCTATGGAGAACAGCAAGCAGACCAAAACAAAGCCTAGTCTTTTACCCATATAAACCCCAAATATTAGTTATTAATTTGAATTACTTCAATACACAAGTACAAAGATAGCCATTATATCCCGAATTTGGAACGAAAGAAATAAAAAAATTAACTGACACACCTAAAAAAGTCGAATATACGGACAAACTTAGGTCATTTTTAACATTTCGAGGTGAGATTTTGGCTAAACTTATCTAAGAAATGTGCTCAACTGAGAACAAGGAAACGAGGCTGGGAAAGACGCCGGGATCTGTCCGAGCAACCGACAAGGGAAGACAGAACAAAAGAGAGCAGAAGAATACAAAGCCAAAAAAGAAGCGCAAAGGCTTGCACAAGGGCAGAAAAGGGGATTTTAAAGGCTTCATAATTTGCGAATTTGCGAGCAGCTGGACGATTAGGCGCAAATTCGCAAATTATGAGCAAGGTGGAAAAGGAAGGAAAACAAAGAAGAACGAGGATAAGGAAGGAGATAACGGTATTTCAAATAGCAAATTATAAATGTACGCGCGTACATTATATATATACTCGCAAGAAAGGGAATAAAAGCAGGCATTTCCTTTTGCTCGTTCACACAATCTTTGTACCTTTGCATAACGGCAAAAAGAGCGGGCAAAAAGCAAGCTCCAAAAACAGGCATTTAAAACATGGCATCAACATACCATACGACAGGAGAGAGAAAAAAGCAAGGCAGGATTGAGGTGGTTTGCGGCAGTATGTTTTCCGGTAAAACGGAAGAACTCATCCGCAGACTGAAGCGTGCCATCTTTGCCAAACAAAAGGTCGTGATATTTAAACCCTCGATTGACACCCGCTACTCGGAAGCCGACGTGGTGAGTCATGACCACAACTCCATCTCCTCTACTCCCGTCAGTTCTCCGAAGAGTATCCTAAAACTCGCCCAGAATTTCGACGTGGTAGGAATAGACGAAGCTCAATTTTTTGATGAAGGCCTGGTTGATGTTTGCAACCAGTTGGCCGACAATGGCATACGAGTCATTGTAGCAGGATTGGACATGGATTTTAAAAGAATTCCTTTTGGTCCTATTCCTGCCCTGCTGGCTATCGCTGATGAAGTAACCAAAGTTCACGCCATTTGCGTGAAATGTGGAAATCTAGCCTATGCCACTCATCGAATCACCAAAAGTGACAAGCGGGTTTTATTGGGAGAAAAGGCTGATTATGAACCGCTTTGCCGAGCCTGCTATATGGAGTCCTTGAAAGAAGAAACTGAAAATAAATAACATATGCTTTATGCTGCAGAAAAAAATAACATTCGACAGTTTTATCCGTGGAATATTGACAGCGGTTGTCATTATCGGCATTCTATACTTAGTAAATCAGCTTAGCGGAGTGCTACTCCCCTTTTTCGTGGCATGGCTTATTGCTTATCTTATCTACCCGATGGTTATTTTCTTCCAGCATAAACTGCGTCTGAAGAATCGGGTTATCTCCATATTTGTTGTTTTATTAGTATTATTATCCATTATCACACTAGCATTTATCGGACTTGTTCCACCTATCATTGAAGAATTCGGCAAGCTGAAAGAGCTGCTTACCGAATACTTTATCGAAGGTTCCAAGCAAGCAGCTATTCCCGGCACAGTGGCCAATTTCATAAAAGAACATATAGATATGCTGAAAATACATGAAGCACTGAACGAAAACAACTTCGCAAATACTATGCGTAATGTGCTTCCACAAGTATGGGCCTTGTTGACCCAATCCGTCAATATTGTGGTCAGCGTATTTACCTCATTCATTATCCTGCTTTATACCTTCTTTATTTTATTGGATTATGAAGCCATTGCGCGAGGATGGATTAAACTGGTTCCTATCAAACACCGTGAAATGACAATACGCATTGTTACTGATGTACAAGATGGAATGAACAAATATTTTCGCGGCCAGGCATTTGTTGCCTTTTGTGTAGGAATTCTATTCAGTATAGGTTTCCTTATTATTGACTTCCCATTAGCTATCGGTTTCGGTTTATTTATCGGACTTCTCAATATGGTACCTTATCTTCAGCTCATCGCTTTCATCCCCACCGTCTTATTGGCACTACTGAAAGCAGCGGATACAGGAGAGAATTTCTGGTGGATATTATTTTGCGCTTTTTTGGTATTCTGTATCGTGCAAATCATACAAGATGGCCTAATTGTACCAAAGGTTATGGGAAAAATTACAGGTCTGAATCCTGCCATCATCCTATTATCTCTCTCTGTTTGGGGAGCGTTAATGGGAATTGTAGGAATGATTATTGCTCTACCTTGTACCAGTTTAATGCTCTCTTATTATCAAAGGTATATACGAATAAAAGAAAAAGAATTTTCCGAAAGTACAAAAACGACTGACAATCAACAAATAAGCAATACCAAAGAGAAATAATTCAAAAAAAACAGGTAATATATTTGCATGTTTCATTTAAAAAGTCTACCTTTGCACTCGCAATTCGGAAGAATAGCAATAACAAAGGATTGATTCGCTAGCTCAGCAGGTAGAGCACAACACTTTTAATGTTGGGGTCCTGGGTTCGAGCCCCAGCTGGATCACTGAAATAAGAGAGCAATTCAAATTTATTTTTGAGTTGCTCTTTTTTATACCTATAAAACAAACAATTAAGCCCGATGGAAATTTTAAACCGAATTCTAGGTGAAATTAAAATTACTTTCTTACACTTTAAGGAAAGAAGTAAGAATAAATACTATGGAGATAGATTTGAAGAATGGGTGGTAAAAAGCTCTAATATAAGTAAAGATGGTTCTAATAACTCTAATTTTTGGAAACTATTAGAATGGAGAGGAGACAAATACATTGAAGGATATAGACCACTTTCCTCCTCATCACCAGATCTATTAATGGAATGCATAAGCGATAAGAGCGTATTTTATACATCTCAAGAAAGAATTGCTGTAGAATGTAAATGGAGAAGCAAAAAAAACTTTTTTCTTGATGAAAAATGCATTATTAAATATGAAGACTATATTTCCTCCGATGAGCATAAATACCCCCCAAAACATTTATTTTATGTATTTGGTTTTGGATGGTCTTGTGATAACCCTGAAGTTGTATATGTCATTCCTGCTAAGAAATTGTATAACTACAGCAAAGAAAAACATAAAGTTAAATTTCATTTCAGAAAAGAAGATGTGGATAGGCTCGAGCTTTTTTAAGACTACAAACAAAA
>ENA-OOQG01000773-OOQG01000773.1-human-gut-metagenome-genome-assembly--contig:-NODE-773-length-9993-cov-1.885792_pt1 | contig 9993 bp, 9 predicted proteins | sample MGYA00241085_ERZ501155 | MGnify/ENA primary metagenome ERZ501155 (study PRJEB25962, sample SAMEA2042438) | human gut metagenome | biome: human gut; feature: human-associated habitat; material: faeces...
TGTGAGCTGCACACCTCTGTTATTTCTGATAAAAAGTAGGCTGTTTATCTGCTGCTCCAAATTGTTCATGGCGCGGGTTACATTTGGCTGGCTGTTTCCAAGTGCCCTCGCAGCTTTTGTGAAATTACAGTATTTTGCAACATAATAAAATATCTTGTAGTACTCAAAATTTATATCCATATTCAAAGCCTCCTTTTATTATCGCTTTACTTGTCATTTTCCTTTTGATACGCAGATATTCATGATGTAATTTTGATATATCTGATATATCAATTATATTTTTTACTTATTTATGATTATACATTATAATAGCAAATGTTCTTGAATACAAGAACAGATTAAACCTACTCCAAAAGCATTTTCTCTCAACTAAAAATGCAAAAAACCCAGAAAATCCGAAGATCCCCCAATTGTCTTCGGATTTTTATTTTTAAGTTTTGAATATTAAACTGTCTCTCTAAGTATCCTTGCAGCCTCTACCATGTTCTTAAGGCTCGCCTGCGTCTCCGGCACTCCTCGAGTCTTAAGTCCACAGTCAGGATTTACCCAGAGCTTTCTTCTGTCTTTCTTTGTGAGCATCTTTTTAAGCACTGTGACTATCTCTTCAACAGATGGCACTCTCCTCCTGCCATTTCACGCACTCTTCAATCTTCTTATTAAAATTGACATACTTCTCCTCCGTAATCTCACCCTTTTTAAAAGCAGAACGGTTTGCCTTTACATCCTTTGTCTGTGGGAAAGAACTGTATTTATGCCCTTTTTCTTAAGCTCATCAAGTACTTCAAGAGTCCTCGCATAATGGTTTTTCCAGATATTTTTTCCGTTTACAAGTCCTGCAAAAAGCAGCTTATCCTTTTGAAAACCATATTTTTCTATAAGCAGTGAGGTCTGTTTTCCCTCGATAAAATCATGCGTTTGATATAGATTTTTCCTATGGATAAAATATTCCAGCTGTATATTCTCACAGATATAACAATGTGATATTTCAATTATATCAATTATACTTTTTACTTATTGCAGTCATGATTGTATAATCATAAATGCTCAAAAGAGAAATATTGATTATATAAGAAAAGGACGTGTTTCAAATGAGTGAAAAGACAATGTTTCCAAGAGAAGACCATACAGAAATGCTGTTTCAGAAGATACTAAACGATCCATGGGCGTGTGACAGGCTTATGGAAACCTTCAATGAAAATCTGGTTTACAACGATGAATTTGATGTATCTCTTCCGGCAGAAAAATTTGCTAAAGCTCTCTTCAATGCATATACCAACCGCGATCTTTCCGCACTGCTTATGTGTCTGTGCAACAACACCGTATTTGATTTGCTGCGCAATTCATATATCATACCGTACAGGTTCAATGCCGACGGACATCAAAATCCGATAATCATGACCGATGAACACGGAAATCCGCTGCCCGAGTATAAACACATATCTCACGACAAGAACTATATACATTTTCATGAGATATACAATGATATGCCAGATAAAAAGGATATCTACTACGCACAGGCTTACCGCTACAGTCACACATATGATTCCGAGCATATGACTCCCACGCAGCAGGTCATTGTAAAGCATGACGGAATACTCTTGATACGAGAGCTTCCCGATACCGTAAAACTCAAGGAGACTGAGGCTGAGGCTTACTCTGCCGTATGGGATCTGATGATACAGATTGAAAAGGAGCTTCCTATGGCATATGTTTTTTACGGTCAGGACTCTCTTGTGGAAAATGACAAGCGGTATGATGAAATTGGTATTTTCCTGCGAAGCTCTCATTTCCTAAAAAATCTTGAAAAACATGTACAAAAGGCCGAGGCGATAATTTATGGCAGATAACAGCTACACAGATATCATGGAAAAAAATCATATGGAAATCCCCTGGCATGATTATGCCAAACAGGATGGAAATATACTCATAGATAAGGCAGGACTGATTGAAAAAGCCTCTGTAATCGGACGTGTCGGACTCATCATGCTCTCCTGCGGCACAGGAGCCTGGCGTGTGAGAACCTCCATGAACCGGCTCTCAAAGGAGCTTGGTGTCACATGTACAGTGGATGTCGGACTTATGTCAATCGAGTTTAACTGCTTTGACGGAAATGACTGTATATCACAGTCACTCAGCATAGCAAACACAGGTGTAAACACATCAAAGCTCTATCGCATGGAGCAGTTTGTCGACAATTTTCCAACGGAGGAAGCCCACCTGACCGGCGAAGAAATTCACCGGCGACTTGATGAGATTGAACAGATTCATGCCATTTACTCCCCTGCAAGGCTTGGACTTGCAGCAGCTATAGCATGCTGTGCCTTCACATTTTTGCTCGGAGGAGGCCCTATTGAAATGATACTGGCATTTGTAGCAGCCGGCATCGGAAATCTCATACGTACAAAGCTTATAAAACATCATTTTACTTTGTTCCTAAATATAGCGGTATCAATTTCTGCCTCATGCTTCATATATGCGGCATTTTTAAAAATTGCAGAGATGGCTTTCAATGTACCATCAATTCACGAAGCCGGATACATCTGTTCCATGCTCTTTATCATACCCGGATTTCCGTTTATCACAAGCGGAATCGACCTGGCAAAGCTGGATCTACGCTCCGGTCTTGAACGCCTTGCCTATGCAATAATAATAGTCATGGTAGCCACGATGTTTGCATGGATTATGGCACTGCTTCTGCGACTGCAGCCTATGGACTTTGAAGACTTGAATCTGACCCCCGTACTACATCTAATCCTGAGGCTTATAATGAGCTTCTTCGGTGTGTTTGGATTCTCAATCATGTTCAACAGTCCAGCTCCCATGGCTGCAACAGCCGCACTTATAGGTGCCATAGCAAATTCACTGCGGCTTGAGCTGGTAGACCTGACAGGTATGCCGGCTCCTGCTGCCGCATTTGCCGGAGCTCTCACAGCAGGGCTTCTCGCATCATTTATCAAGGAAAACAACGGATATCCGAGAATATCCCTTACTGTTCCATCCATAGTCATAATGGTTCCGGGACTTTATCTGTATCGGGCTATATACAATTTCGGCATAATGGCACTTTCGGATGCTGTTTCATGGTTTGCATCAGCAATCATGATTATCATTGCACTGCCGCTCGGACTCATCTTTGCAAGAATACTAACTGATAAGACGTTTAGGTATTGCACGTAACAGAATCATACACATTATAAGCAGACTTGTTTTATACCATTCAAAATCCGGACAGCACAAGCTCTGCACCAACATCCAAATATTAAACTCAAAAAACAAGGAGGCATTCATCATGCTTACAGCAGTTACAGGAATAAACTGGGGAGACGAGGGAAAGGGTCGTGTCATCGACCTTCTCGCAGAACATGCGGATATCGTAGTCCGCTATCAGGGTGGTAACAATGCCGGACACACAGTAGTTAATAAACAGGGAAAATTTATCTTAAATCTGCTTCCATCCGGAATACTTCACCCAGATGTAGTATGTGTGCTCGGTGACGGAATGGTTATTGACCTAAACCATCTGTCCAATGAAATTGCACAGATCAGAACACAAGATGTATCTGTTTCACCAAAAAACCTGAAATTATCAACAAGAGCCACAATTTCAATGCCGTGGCATAAAATACAGGATGAGCTTGAGGAAGAGCGACTTTCAAAGTCCGGAGCAGCCTTCGGCTCTACCAAACGCGGTATTGCCTATGCATACAGCGATAAATACCGTAAAAAAACAATCCGTCTCGGTGATTTACTCCACTTAGACGAAGAGAATGTACAGGCCAGACTTAAGACCATGCTTGAAGCTAAAAACCTTGAGCTTGCAGGCTGCTATCATCAGGAGCCTATGTCTCTGTCAGCTCTTTTGTCATGGTGCAGGCAGAAGGCTGCAAAATATGCACCTTATATCACAGATACCGGTGCATTCCTTGAGGATGCACTATCAAAGGGAAAACGTGTTGTACTTGAAGCACAGCTTGGTGCAATGAGGGATATAGACTATGGTATTTTCCCATATACTTCAAGCTCCTCCACCATCTCAGCTTACGGTCCTATAGGTGCCGGTATCCCAGGTGCCTCATTAGACCATGTGGTCGGTGTACTAAAGGCATACTCTACCTGTGTCGGAGCCGGACCATTTGTCGCAGAAAAAGCTATGAACGGTGAATGGACTGAAATGGTCCGCAAGTATGGGGGCGAATATGGTGCTGCCACTGGAAGACCACGTCGTGTGGGTCCATTTGATGCCGTTGCAAGCCGCTATGGTCTAAAATGCCAGCATGCCGACAAAATCGCACTGACCAAGCTAGATGTCCTGAGCATCATGGATCAGATTCCTGTTATCACAGGATATCAGTATAAAAATGCCGTAACAAACGTCTTTGACCCTACCGAAAATCTGGAAAAATATACCCCGGTAGTCAAAATGCTGCCGGGGTGGAAAACCGATATATCAAATTGCAGGTCATATGATGAGCTGCCTGTAAATGCTAAGCGCTACATAAACTTCCTTGAGGACATGCTAAGACACGAAATACAATTTGTCTCAGTCGGAGCTGAGAGAAATCAATATCTTCTCAATGGTAAGTGGCTGTAATTGCCTTTAACATGCTTTAACCAACCTCTATGCCATTGCCATATTATTTTTCTGATTTACTAAGATATTGTATACACGAATGTGCTGCCACATTTCCTTCTCCGACAGCCTTCGTGTACTGGTATGGCCTGCCTGTGCAGTCTCCTGCTGCAAAACAGCCTGCCACATTTGTCTGTTGGGCTCTATCCACCAATATATGTCCGTTTTCTATTTCAAGCTGCGGCATAAGCTTTGATGGTGCGATGGCGTTCCTGAGGCAGAATACTCCGTCTACGCTCTCAGTCTTTCCGCTTCGAAGCGTAATTCCTTCCACAAATGAGTCTCCGATTAATGCTATAGGTACATCCTTTGATATCTTTACATTTGGAAGCTCTATTTCGCTGTCATTATAGGCCGGGAAATACAATACCTCTGCTGCAAGATCCGCAAGATATTTTACCTCATGCTCATACTTTTTGTCATTGCATATGACAGCTATCCTTTTATCCTTGTAAAACATACCATCACAGGTGGCACAGTAGCTGAGCCTCTTTCCAAGCAGCTCATCCTCCCTGTCCAGCTGCTTTGCAGACATTACACCCATGCAAAGTATGAGAGTCCTTGCCTCATACATCTCATTGTCTGCAAGCACCATAAAGCCGTTTCCTGCAGGCATGATATTGGTCACAGTCTTTTCTGTTATATCAATTCCCGCAGCTCTCCTATGAGCGTCAAAGCGTTCAAACAGCTCCTGTCCGCTTATCTGTGGAAATCCGGGATAGTTTGTGATTTTCTCTGCCTTTTGCACCTTTTCGCTTAGGTTCTTCGAACCAAACCAGATAAAATCCTTTTTATATGTTTTTAAATTCAGGGCTGCCGACAGTCCGGCAGGACCTGTTCCTATTATTATACTATCGTACATGCTATACTCCTTGTACCAAATGTTTGTATATATTTAGACCTTATATAGTGTGTGGCACTAAGGTATACATCGAATTGCATGCAAGCATGCATCGATGATACGGCCATTTAATCATATTATGTTATTGTAACGTCACATACAGTGCGCCTTCAATGCTTCGATATACTCCCTTGCATATCGCGAGAGTACCACACCCTTTCTGCTGATAATGCCTATCCTCATATACTCCTCCACATCAAGTGGCTTTGATATAATATTCCTTCCATTCAGCTCAGCGGAAATCACTCCTGAGCACACTGTGTAGCCATTTAAGCCAATTATCAGATTAAAAAGTGTAGCTCTGTCTCTGACCCTGATATTCTTTCTGCTGTCAAGAGTGCTGACAAACTCCTCCGAAAAGTACTGTGAATTGTACTCTCCCTGCTCATACGTCAGGTACGGATAGTCCTGCAGATCATCCATCGTGATGCTCTTTTTTGAAGCAAGCGGGTGACTGTCACATATGAATACATGCGGTGTGGCTGTAAAAAGCTCTGTGAACTCGAGTTCATTACGCTTTAGCATCTTTGAAAGCACCTCCGTATTCTTGGAGCTTAGATATATGACTCCCAGCTCACTCTTTAAATTCGTGACATCCTCAATAATTTCGTGAGTCTGCTCCTCCCTGATGGTAAAATCATACTGATATGCATCAAACACTCTGATTACATCCACAAATGCATTCACCGCAAAGGAATAATGCTGACACGATACCGCAAAGTGCGGCTTACTCACCACATCATCCTTGTAGATCCCCTCTATGAGATCTACCTGCTCGAGCACCTGTCTGGCATGACCGAGAAATCTCTCACCATCTTCTGATAATATCACTCCCTTGTTTGTCCTGATGAAAATAACTATCTGCATCTCTTTTTCCAGGTCATGTATAGCGCTGGTCACAGTGGGCTGCGAGACAAAAAGCTGCTTTGCAGCCTCTGTTATATTGCCGCATTCTGCCACTGTCACCACGTACTTTAGTTGTTGCAGAGTCATGTTCATTCTCCTTTTGTTACATATCGAAATATTATTTTACATATTAATTGTCTTACATCGCTTACGTCATCTCGAAACTATTACTGTATGCCGATAATCTTTCTCAGAATCTCACCCAACAGCTTTCCGAGCATAAGCGGAATGACAACAAGCACCACATACCACAGCAGCTTGTCATACCACACCCTGCCATCATTTATCACACAGATAAAGTGCATGGCAACAACTGCCACTGCAAATACAGAAGCAAGAAGCTGCAAAAAGCTCGCCACATGAAGCTTATTTGTTACCTTGCCAAGCGTAAATAAAAGCATCGCACCAAAGAACATTGCTATATCTGTCTCCCACGGTATCATTTTACTATACGAAAACAGCTTAAACATATCACGATACTCCATATGCAGCTCAAGAAACAAATCCACTGATGCTATCATGAGCAATACTGCTCCTATTGCCGAAAATCCCGCTGCCAAATATACATAATTGTTTCCAATCCTGTGCTGTCTGAGCTTATATTTAAGCATACCCTTTTTCTGCACATACTGTGTACGCAGATAAGAATCTGTCGCAGAGGCAATAGCCCTGTCGCAGTACTCGGTTGCTGTCCTGTATACTTTGGCTCCGGCATCGTTATTTTTAAGGGCAAACTCCACAAGGCTCTCTCCCGCCCTGTTGTTGCCACGCTCCGTCGCAGTAACCAGATACCCTGCTCCAAGCTTCTGCTCCTTACCATCAAAAAAGGTAGTGACAAGATACTGTCCGTAATCGGCAAGTGCATCCACATTTCCAAGCTCCACCGCTTTCTTCCACCAAAACACTGCTCGCCCGGGATCTCGGTAAGTGCCCTGGCCTCTTTCAAACATATTTGCTGCCATATTCATGGCATCAGCATCTTGCGCTTCTGCCAGCGACAGAAACTGATGAAATGCGCCCTCCATATCATTTTGTCTGTATGCCACCATAGCCATATCAAACGCTGTACTTTTCATATTGTTCTCCTTGACAGCCTTAGCTGTTTTCTTCTTATTATAATGTATTTAAAGCGATGATAGCAATATGACTTCTTTCCCAATTTATTATATGTTTTTCTTTAGTGCTACAGCAGATATTGCAGACACTATAGGCACCGTGAGTATCACTCCAAGCGTTGCAGAAATTCCCTGAATTATTTCAATTCCGATTGAATACATATCAAGCACCTGATAATACTGATAGTTATAGCTGTAAATATATACAAAGGTATTAATCGAACCACCTGCAAAAGCCAGAATCAGCGTGTTGGACATGGTTCCCATCATGTCCTTTCCGACATTTATGCCGGATTTAAACAGTTCTTTGGTGTCAAGCTTTGGATTTTTATCATGAATCTCATTAATAGTGCTTGCTACAGACATGGCAACATCCATCACAGCACCAAGAGCTGATATCAGTATCCCTGCAAACATCAGCTCTCCCACCTTTATATCTGTCATCTCACCAATATAAATAAGACTTTCGATATCATCCACATTATAGCCGGATATATGGCATATTTTTCCAAATATAAATGCAAAAACAGCAGCCAACACCACACCTATTATTGTGCCGACGATTGCACAGATTGATTTTGCAGTAAATCCATCTATCAGATACATAACAACGACTGTTGTTATAATTACCACAAATGCCGCCGCAAAAATAGGAGACACTCCTCTGTAGATAAGCGGCATAAATACAAATAAAATGCAACAGAATGTAAACACAAGTCCTACAGCTGATTTAAAGCCCTTGAATCCTCCAATTAACACTAAAACTATAAGGAAAAAGGCAATTATCATATACAGTTGATTTCCTCTGTCATAATTATAGACACTTACCGTTGTAAGCTCATCCGACTCGCTGATTATCACTATTACCTTTGTTCCTATTCTACATCTGGCACCATACAGATACGATGAAGAACTGGTGGCATCCAGAATTTCTCCCTTATGCTCACCAGTTCTTATTTTGACCTTTATCTGCTGCTGCCCAGCCCTGACACTGTCATCTTCACCCACAGAACCATCATAATCCTTTGAAGTGCTATCCGAATAATCAGAGCTGACAATCTCTGTCACCGTCGCTTTTTCAAAATCACGGCCATCAGTTGATTGCAGTTCTGTCTTTTCCACATTGTTCAGTGATATTCCAAATGCAATTATCAGAGCAATACTTATTATTGCAATACAGATTTTCTTCACTATTTTCTCTCTTTTCCGGCAAATACCACTGCTGTTCCTGCTGCTCCAAGACCAATCACACAAACAATTGTCCAAAGCAGTGCCTGTGACTCATCACCGGTCTTAACCTTAGAAGCTGATTTATTGTTTGACTTTTCTGATGCTTTCTCTGATTCAGATGTTTTTTCTGTTGGCTGCTCTGATGCTTTTGGTGGTTCCTGTGCAGTCACCTTTACAAGACCGTTTCTGGCTGTTGTCAGGTTCTCAAGTATCTTGTTGATCTGTGCCTGCTCAGTCTCAGGGCTGATACGGTTTGCGGCATCCATCGCATCCTTTAAAGCCTTCCAGCTACCAGTTGTGTAGTCCTTCTCTACAAGTGTATTATCTGTAAGCTCTTTATTTATCTGTGCAAGCTTAGCATCAACTGCTGATTTGTCTGCTGATTTTACAATAGTAACCGTATTGTCAATTGCACTGTCATTGTCAGTACGATAAGTGTTAATTGTCATGGTTGTCTCACATCGATGAGTGAATATGTAGGGACATCCTCCTGCCATCTGCTTGCTATATATGACTGCTGACGTGATACTAGATCATAATACTTACTTCCTGATGAACTGCTGGCTGTAAGATAAAGAATTCCCTTAGGATCTACCACATACTCTCCTGTCTCTGTAATTCTGTCTGCATCCATCACAGAAGTAAGATAAGATAAGTATGTCTTTTCTGATTCGTCTGTTGTGTCTGCTTTGATATTTCCCGGTGCTACAGTCAAAGTACCCTCACCTGTATAGTCAATATCCTTATCAAGCATTTCATCAAACTCATCATCAGTATATGTTACAGTCTTTTCTGTCTGATTGCCTGAAAGAAATTTACTTCTTGAATAAGCATGGTCATGTCCTGTAAGCACAGCATCTACACCATATTTCTCAAATGTCGGTGTAAGCGCATAACGTAAATTAACAATCTCCGGCTCATTCGAATGCTCTGCCGAACCATAAATATCCTGATGCAATGTAACTACCTTCCACTTGCAATCAGCATTTTCTGCAACTGTTTCTTTGATAAACTGAATATGCTCTGCTGAGTTTGTGTCCTGTGTATTAAGCATCATAAAAAGCACATCACCATATGTGAAATAATAGTCACCACCAACTTTTTTATTATCTCCCAGATTGCTGAGGTTTGGAACATTAAAATGGTACTGATAGTTGGCATTGTCTGCATCATGATTACCGACTGTTGTTGCTAACGGAAATGACGCAAGT
>ENA-OOQG01000785-OOQG01000785.1-human-gut-metagenome-genome-assembly--contig:-NODE-785-length-9877-cov-2.315618_pt1 | contig 9877 bp, 7 predicted proteins | sample MGYA00241085_ERZ501155 | MGnify/ENA primary metagenome ERZ501155 (study PRJEB25962, sample SAMEA2042438) | human gut metagenome | biome: human gut; feature: human-associated habitat; material: faeces...
CGCCTTAGCCGGCATATGTATCACCATATGAACTTCCATACGCATCTCTGCGTCCTTCACCTCTGTTATATCTGTCGACAGACTCCGACTCTCTTCGCTTTGCCATATTCTTCATATCAGCTTCATGCTCAAACAGCATAGGCGGGATCTCTCTTATGAATCTGGACACATCGCTGTACACCCTATTACCATGCATCATTCGTTCCTTCGCCGCACTCAGGTACAGCTTTTTCATGGCTCTGGTTATACCCACGTAACACAGACGTCTCTCCTCCTCAAGAGCATCGGGATCATCTGAGTTGAGTGCAATTCCACTAGGAAATACTCTGTCCTCCATTCCGCATATAAATACGTATGGGAACTCTAGACCCTTGGCACTGTGGAGAGTCATCAGCTTGACCTGATTGTCATCCTCCGACATGGCATCGAGGTCAGACACAAGCGCTATCTCCTCCAGGAACTCGCTGAGCCCTGCCTCCTCATTATCCTCTGTGAATTCCACCACCTTGTTGCGGAGTTCATCGATATTCTCAAGTCTAGTCATGGCCTCCTCTGTGTGCTCTGCTATGAGCTCTGACTCATAACCCGTATCCTCAAGGATCCTGTCGTACACCGAGTCAAGGCTCTCACCATCCGCCAGCATATCCCTGAATGATGTGATAAGCTCCGCAAACTGCCTGATCTTGGCCGAGGTCTTGGCAGCCATTCCCGGTATCTCGTCAGCTCTCGCCGCAGCATCCATCATCGACAATCCATACGCATCCGCAAATGACTCAACCTTGCTGAGACTCGCCTCGCCTATACCTCTCTTCGGAACATTTACCACTCTCCTGAAGTACAGGTTGTCAGTGGAATTGTTGATGACCTTGAGATATGCCAGAACATCCTTGATCTCCTTTCGGGCATAGAAGTTTGTGCCGCCATATACTCTGTATGGTATGTTCGCATACACCATCTTCTCTCCGAGCACACGGGACTGTGCATTCGTCCTGTAGAGGATAGCTATATCCCTGTAGTCCACTCCCTGTCTGACAAGAGTCTTGATACGGCTCGCCACCATATCTCCCTCTGCATATTCCGAATCGCACTGCTCAAACGAGATCTTCTCACCGGCATCCTTATCCGTCCACAGAGCCTTATCCTTACGGCCTGCATTGTGCTGTATGACTGCATTCGCTGCGGCAAGTATATTGCCACAGGATCTATAGTTCTGTTCCAGCTTGATAACCTTCGCATCCTCATATTCCTTCTCAAAGTTCAGGATATTGGTTATATTCGCTCCTCTGAACTTGTATATGGACTGATCATCGTCTCCCACCACACACAGGTTCCTGTATTTTCTCGCAAGCATCTTGACCAGCAGAAACTGTATGTGATTAGTATCCTGATACTCGTCAACCATGATATATCTGAATCTATTCTGATATGTATCAAGGACATCAGGATTGTGCTCGAACAGCTCCACCGTCTTGTAAATAAGATCGTCAAAGTCCATCGCATTGTTCTTCTTAAGACGACTCTGATACTCAGTGTACACCTCTGCAGCCTTTGTTCCTGCATAGTCTGCAGCATTCTTTTTTGCAAATTCATCAGGTGACAGATACTTCTCCTTGGCCTTGGATATCTCCGCCATGAACATCTTCTCGGGATACCTCTTCGGGTCTATCTGAAAATCCTTGAGTATACTCTTCACCGTACTCTTCTGGTCATCCGAATCATATATATCAAAGTTCTTGCCATAGCCGATCTTATCAGCATATCTTCTGAGTATCCTCACACACAGCGAATGAAATGTGCTGACCCATACCCTGTCAGCTCCGTCCCCAACTATCAGATCAACTCTCTCCCGCATCTCACGGGCCGCCTTGTTGGTGAATGTGATCGCCAGTATGTTCAGAGGATTAACTCCTTCGTGCTCCATGAGATAGGCTACCCTGTGTGTGATAACCCTGGTCTTTCCGCTTCCTGCTCCCGCAAGTATGAGCAGTGGCCCATCCACATGCTCACAGGCCTGTTCCTGCATATCGTTAAGTCCTGCCATAATTCCTCCTGTATCCTATGACGTAAAAAACGCCGTTATATATACCAAACATATGTTTTATTCCATCTGCCTAGTATATCATAACAGCGTTTATTTGAAAATATCATTATTCAATTATAATGTATTTGTCTTTAGATCAGCTTCGTTCCACAGTTGCCACAGAACTTCGCACCGTTAGTTGGCTGTCCACAGTTAGGACAGAACTTTGGAGCTGTTCCGGTTCCTGCTGCCTGTGTTGCTGCATTGTTCATCTGGTTCATAGCTCCGGCCATCTGACCTGCCATAGCCATTCCCATCTGCATTCCTACCATGGCATTTGCCATATCCGTTGCATTGCTTCCGGCTGTTCCTGTACGGCCACCCCTTGCCATGGAATCAACCATATTCACCTGCTGGAATCTGTTCATATCCCCTATCATAGAATACTCAGCAGCCTGATCAGCACGCTTCTGTATATTCTCAGGATATGTAAACTCGCTTATTCTGAAATCAGTTATCGTAAGTCCGATTCCCAGGAGTTCCATGTCCAGATCTTCCTTGATACCCTTAGCTATATCAACGGAATTGGCCATAAGATTGAATACGTCTCCGCCAACCTTTGTGATCCACTTCATCAGCAGTCCGTCCAGGATACCCCTTATCCTATCTCTTATGTCATCGACTGTGAACTGCTGCTTTATACCTGCAACCTTCTCTATTAGAACATTATAATCGTCTATCTTGAATGAGAATTTACCATTTGATCTCACAGGAAGTCCGCCCGGAAGTCCCGGTGCCTGAAGTCTGATCGGTGAACTGGTTCCCCAGTTACATGTAAACTCTTTTGTATTCACAAACAAAACCTCTGCGCGAAGTCCTGAATTGAATCCGAACTTAAATCCCTTCAATGTTGAAAGGAATGGTATGATCTGTGAATCAATAGTGTAGTTTCCAGACTCGGTAAATATACCTTCAACCGCTCCGTTATAAAGGAATATAGCATCCTGTCCCGGTTTGATTATAAGCTTTGAATCCTTCTTGATCTCTCTATTTGTCCACTTCCAGAAGATGACGTCATCTCTGTACTCTTCCCATTCTACAACATTAGCAAACTGATTTGAAAATAAACCCATGTAGTGCACTCCTCTCTGTTCTGCAATATGTTTGGAATATTATAATCCCATCTTTGCCTTAAGTGCTGCAAGCTCATCCTGAACGTCTGCATTTGGAGCTGCATCATACTTGCTTGCAAGATCATCTATTGAATCTGCGCTTGATGAATTGAGCTCGCTCATTGCATTTGCCTTGTCAAGCATAGCGTCTGCCTTTGCTTCCATTCTTGAAAATGCATCAAGTGAAGCTGATGAATCGCCGATACCGCTCATCATCTTGTTCATACGCTCCTGAGTCTTAGCAACCTGAACCTTTGCCTTGATAGTCTCTTTTCTTGCATTGAGATCGCTGACATCCTTTGTGAGCTTGTCATGCATCTGTCTCATCTTGGCTGCGTTAGCTGCTGCTGCATCATATGCCTGCTGAAGAGCTACCTGCTTCTGCGTGAGCTGGTTCTTCTTCTCGAGGAACTTCATTGCATCGCCCTCGTTACCTGCTACAAGTGCCTTCTCTGCATATGTCTGCATCTTTGCGATCTCTGCGTCACACTCATCAAGCTGTCTCTTGCATCTCTGCTCCTCTGCCATAACAGTTGCAGTCTCTGACTTAACCTTTCTGAGATCCTCCTGAAGGTCTCTGAGGTACTGATCTATCATCTTCTCAGGATCCTCTGCCTTGTCAAGAAGTGCATTGATGTTTGATGACATAATGTCCTTAAATCTCTTTAAAATTCCCATAACTTTTTACCTCCGCGTTTTAGGTTGATTTATTTGTATATAATATTAAATGTTGCCTCCTGTCGACGACACCACCATTATATGATCTCCCATGCTCCGGCGCAATACCATGCATGCTGTGTTGCTGCATCATATAATGTGCTATTCGACACGTTACCCCCTGTAAAGTATCAGCCGCCAACTTATCAGGCTTTAATATTCAAAACTAGCGCGTCCCCTGCATGTTGCACGAAACTTTTATACGACTCCGTCATCCACGTCATCATAGGCATCGGATATACGTCCGCCTATTCTGAAATCAGGTCTGCCGTTCTTGTCTGAGTCGCTTCCCTTGGCACTCGCATCCGTTATCGACTCCTCAAGTCTCACCGGTGTTCTGTCTCCAAAGCGTCTCATCTTATCGTCATGATCACTGTCTTTTATGACATGTATCGAAGAATCCGCATCGTCAGTCTCCCTCTGGACACTCTTGACCGGTTCCCTGGATGCCTTCACTCGGATTGGTTCAGGCTCCTTCTTATCTTCAAAATCGAACTCCCACTGAACCATCTCCGGCTCACCGTTCTTATCCTTGTGCTCCTCATCCTTGGCTTTGTTCTTCTCATAATACAGCTCATTCGCCAGAAGCTGGCTGATCTCCAGTATATCGGCATAGCGCTCCTGCTTCTTCATATCCATGAGACCTTCCATGAGCTCCTTCTTGTTGTTCTCAATGATCTCAGATTTCTTTCTCAGAGAATCAAGGACTCTGTCGCTCTCCATGCTTATCATATTATATGCCTGGTTCACGGTCTCGTTGATCTCCATCAGCATCTCATTTGTATAAATGATAGATGCCGCATATATCTCGTTGGCCGTTCTGAGCGCCTGCCTGTCCTGCTTGCCAAGGCTCTTGACATTGCGGTCCACAAAGAGCGGGCTTGGCTTTGTAAGCCTGATCCTGGATGCGGTCTCCTCGGCCTCTGCGATGATCTCATCGGCCTCCTGCTCTGCCTCCTTGATGATCTTGCTTCTCTTGTCTGTGATCTCATGATATGCCTTGAGTTCCAGATCTATAGTAGTCTTGAGCTCCTCAACGATCTCAAGAACCTCTTCCTTGTTGACCAGTACCTTACCTGCTGCAAATGGAACGTTCTGTCCATCTCCAACTATATCCTGTATTCTATCTAAAAGCTGTTTAGCTTTTCCGTTCTCCATAATAGTGCCTCCATCGCAACTTTTCTATCTCATAAGTATACGCTAGTTTATTTTAGCATCTTTCATATGGCATTTCAACGTTAATCTATCGCCGGTTTCACATCATCTCTCGGAAGCCCAAGGAAATCCTGTATAAGATGTCTTGTAAAAAGCCGTCCTTCCTCGCTCTCAAATATACGCTCAGGATGCCACTGGAAGGCAAGTATGCTCATCGTCGGTGATACAAATGCCTCGACAGATTCATTCTCCTCATCGACCACTATCGGATAGAACATCGTCGACAGATTTTCCAGATAGACACAGTCGCTGTGGAAGTTGTTTACCTTGATATATCTGTCCGTCTTGACTATCCTTGCCATGTGGTCTGTGCCTCTGGGTCTTGGCACCTTAAAGCGCGCGGAATAACTTATCTTACCGCCAAACAGCGCATTTATGTGCTGCATTCCCCTGCACACGCCTATCACTGGGATCTCATTCTGGACGCAGTACATTATGAGCTGCTCCTCTAGCGCATCACGGTGCGGCTGCAGCTCTGCATTGTGCGGCTCCACATAATGTCTCGGATGGAGCGTTCCGCCCCCTGTCACTATCAGGAGATCAAACTGTTCATCCACTATCTCATCAAAGTTTTTTGTAAAGTTGGATACCGGTCTGAGTCTTATTCCAAGGCTCTCATAGAACTCCACATAAGCAGCCTCGAGAACGTCCGTATATTTTCCATACATATTGTGTCCTTCCCGCTGTGTTATAAGTGCATGTAACATAAAACCTATACCCCCTTTGTTATCTTACCGTGTGCACAGTCGAGCGTCACCGTCTGCTGTTTTTCCACGAAACTGTATATGCAGTCTCCGCAGCCTATTGCCGCCGGGATGTTGAACTCCGCACACCTTATCGCCATGTGGGATGCAACTCCGCCGTATTTCGTTATAAATCCTTTTATCCCCTTTGCAAATATCCAGTCGTATCCCGGATCCGCCTTCGGGAGAACTACTATCTTATCCTGAACGTCAGCCACATCCTCGTGATCCTCATTCTCATAATTTTCAAGCAGGAGAATGTCACCCGTGACGCATTCAGATGTTATGAAGTTAGGTCTGGCCTCCCATATCTCTATGCATTTTAACTGCAACGGATCATATATGACATCCGGCAGTATAAGCATGGACGCCCTCTGGAATTTCTTTTTGTTCTGATCTATGATCTTTCTCCATATATCGCCTGTGAATTCCGCAGGTCTGTTCACCATAAGCTGAATATCCGGCACCTCAAGATATGCCATGTCTTCCTTGCTTATGCCAAGTTTATCGCCTATATCTATAAGTATGTCTATGGCAAGGCTTAATGTCTTGGTGAACTCGAACTTGAAGAATTCCCTCTCCTCCATGGAATCCTTGAGGAAATCCAGGAATTCCCTGAGGTCCACATAAAAGCCTATATCCTCAAGTGCCTCCATGAGCTTAACCGAATCCAGAGGATTATGCTTAAGCTCCTCTATGGTCTGCCTCTGCTTTCTCGCAGCAGCGCTTCCCTTGGACAGGTCGAACTCGCGCTGGGCGTATGTCTCGCAGGTTATGTCGTATGTGCCCGAACGCAGATGTCCATATTTTTCATCAAATGTAACTCTTGTTATCCTGCCGTCCACCAGATCCTGAAAGTCAGAATCGTACTCCGACGCAACAGTATATATCGACATCATAAAATCGTCTATCTCTTTGTCCGTAAAATATCCTCTGTACACAAGGGATCTGCTAATCGCCTTCGATATGAATGCCAGTCTCGCCTGTCGCGCAAATTTCGGGGTTCCGTAATGCTTTATGCTCTCTATGAGCTGTACAAAATACTGTATCAGCGTTACCACATCATTGTGCGCCATAAGCCAGTTGCTTCTCGTATTCTCACGGTGGACACGAAGGCCGTTAAGAGCCCTGAGATCCTTCATCCTGTTTCTATTGAAATTGCATATCGCATTGTTTGTCAGATTGAACAGCGAATCCGAGAGGTCCGCAATCTCCTCCCTGGTGAACCCGGCTTCCGTCAGTGTCCCCAGCTTGTCCTCCGTCGAGAAGTCATATTCGGAAAATGCTATCTCAAATTCTATCTTGTCATGGGCGGTCGGATCATCTATAAGCTTTTTATCGTAATACTTCAGAAGCTTCGCCTCCAGCCTGTCATCCAGTTCATCCGGCATCAGCCCCAGGAACGACTTCTTAAGAGATATGTACGGCTTGTTGCCAAGCTTATACATGAGGTCTCCATCCACCTCTCTGTAACCAATGTAGCTGAGTCCCTGATTCCATGCCGCAGACGTGATGATCTCCCTGTACAGGGAATAGTCAAGCGGATGGGGATTTTCACCTATGATCTCCGCAGGATTCCAGAATGCCATATCCGACAATATGGTGTTCCTGTCCCCAACCAGGCTGCTGATCTCCCTGTATGTATCCTCAGCCTCCAAAACAGTCCTGAACACCTCTTCGTCATCGACATCGGAGTGAACACCATTGATGCTGGCTGCAAGAGGTCTCATCTGAAATATCGTGACTGTATTGTCCTCATCTATTGCGAACTCCACATCCAGTGGATATTCAGGGTGCATCTCCTCCAGCTCACGCATGGATCTGATGAGCGCAGCCCAGTTCGCCGGCAGCTCATCACAGTCCACATTCCTGATTATGTATACCGTCTTTCCTCCCCTTCCGCTTGTAACCGCGTCTGTGGATGAATCATCGTAGGTTATCGTATAATATGGCCTGTCCTTCTTGATCTCCCTTGAAAATATAACGCCGCTGTAGCTGATATTCGTGATCTGTCTCTGTATGAGAACCTGTTCGCCGGACACATCGTCCAGATCACATTTATATGAATCCAGCACTTCCCTGACTGCCCTTACTACCGCCTCTCCGTCTGAAGGGTCCACTCCCAGAATACTCTCATAGTGACCGGCATTCGAAGTGTTGAGTCCGTCTTCATTTGAGGACGAGCTTCTGACCACGATATACCCTCCGGCAAATTCTTCTGCTATCTCCGCCGCAAGTCCATATGGATCGGCATCAAGCTCAGCTCCGGTTACTATCTTCAGCTTTTCCACTCTCGAATACTTCAATTTTCCATACAGGCTCTTAAGAACATCAGCCTTTGAAGAAATCCTGTCTGTCATGTTGCCTCCTTATTAAAAAAAGCTGCACTTAGTGTATACTAAAGTGCAGCTTACATCAATTTCTTTTTATATGTAATTGTACCGTTCTGTGATCTACTTCACTGTGAGAAGGTCGTCCACTGACTTTCTAGGCGGCATCTCCGGTGCAAATGCAGGATAACCCATAGCCACAACTGCGGCAACGGTCTGTCCATCAGGAATACCAACTATCTCTCCTACCTTTGCATCGTCAAATATTCCGAGTATGACTGTTCCAACGCCCTTATCATGAGCGGCAAGACAGAATGTCTGGGTTGCTATACCGGCATCGAACATCTCCCACTCGCTGCCCTTGCTTGTGCTGAACTCTCCGGACTTCTCATAGCCACATATTCCGTCCTTCTTGGTGACTATCATGAGCTGCTTCGCTCTGCTGACTGTCTTCTGGTTGAGAGGGAAATCCATAACGCCCTCTGCAGCTATCTTAGCGATGATCTCCGGATCCTCCACAAGTGTATATCTGATAACCTGTGTATTCTTCCATGATGGCGCATATGACGCCAGCTCAACAATCTCTCTGACTGTGTCAACACTCACCATCTCATCTGTAAACTTTCTCACACTTCTTCTGGTCTTGATACATTCTACTGCGTTCATACAATGTCCTCCTGGTGTAAAATCTTATAATAATCCCTGGATATATAATATCCCGCTCGTGAACTTGTCACCGACGTTATTCACGTAATTCCTGTATTCCTTATAGTCTATATAATACTTCTTTCCCCATGAAGATACAACAAGATATTCTCTTCCTTTTATAGTGCACACTCCTGTAACAGTCACATAATGTGAGTGGACATTCTCCCTGATGGAGCTCTTCAGCTCACCGTCCTTGTCCACATAAAGGCTGATACCCTTCTTGCCAAATGGATTGTATCTGTTAGGTCCTATGGCCAGTATGACCGGCTTATTCTTTCTTATGAGATGTCTTATATCTCTCAGCATCGATTCATCGGACTGCATCATCTTCCACTTTGCCTTGAGCCCTATGTCGTTCAGCATGAAATATCTGTTCATCGTATGCTTGAGTGTTATTCCCAGCATACCCTTGTGCATGAGAAGTATCACGTAGTGCACATAGAAAAATCTCACATACTCAAGATAGTCATGCTTGTTGTATAAGCCTTTTGGCTTGTTGATCTTTCGGATGGCATCGGTCATCATATTCGGATTCTGCTCAGCAAGATACATCGTGAGGTCTGCCATGGCTATAACACCACATCCGACCTTCTGCATCTTCTTTGACTTTGACCAGTTCTGATTGCCACCGTAGCTCACCAGATTCAGATTCTTTATCTTCACATAATCTCTATTAGTTAAATATACATCTTCCATTGTTAGTCCTTTCCAGCGCTGTGTGCGCCATATGCCTGAAGTCATATATTAGTCTGCTCGTCTTTGCTATAGATTATATCATGAATCGCAATCCACATCAAGCATTCTTAACTGTGTTAAGTAGTTTTAAAAACTACATTCGTTGTTTTTTGATTATTTTCACTTTACTTTTTGTCGGTGATTTGTTATAAGATTATATGAGTTGGATAAGTGATCGCGGCTGCATTTTTGCAGGTGAGGAAAGTCCGGGCTTCACAGGGCAGGATGCCGGATAAC
>ENA-OOQG01000801-OOQG01000801.1-human-gut-metagenome-genome-assembly--contig:-NODE-801-length-9755-cov-1.112784_pt1 | contig 9755 bp, 7 predicted proteins | sample MGYA00241085_ERZ501155 | MGnify/ENA primary metagenome ERZ501155 (study PRJEB25962, sample SAMEA2042438) | human gut metagenome | biome: human gut; feature: human-associated habitat; material: faeces...
TAATTTATATAATAAGAAATTTGAAAAAGAAATTATCCGCAATAAAAGCCTATTGCATTTTTGTATTTATTACCAAAAAAATCATTTACACTAGTAACATCTAAGGCGCTATTATACACAATTGAATTTGATGCTACTTTATAATACTTTGCAGCATCAATTCCACAAATTGAATTTTTTGGTAATTCTTTAATAAATAATGGATTTTCATAAACTCCATTATAATTAAGCGTCTTAAAAGTTGATAAATTTGTAATCGCACCAAATTCATCACTATAAATTAAATTATTAGAAATATCGACATTAGATGATGAATTTACTTTAAATATTGCATTTTTAGATCTATTGTATATTAAATTATTATAAAATTTTGAGTTAGTTCCACTGTTTGTTTGAAAAATAACTGAAGTATCACTACCAGTAACTATTGTATTATTATAAACCTCTATCATTTTAGCAGAATAATTAATATATATAATTCCATATGTACCTTTATCATTTACAGATAAATTATATCTAACAATAACATCATCTTCTATTTTATTCTTTTCACTATATGAAGTACAATTTAAAAATAAACCAAATGAATTATCATGACTATAATTATATTGCCAAATGGTATTTTTACTTTGTAAATCTGCATCAAGCATACATCCATCTTGTATTTTACCATCTGATTTAGCACTAGCACGATTATAATATCCTTCATTATATTCAATAACTGTACCATCTACATATGATGTTACAATAGAATTACCTGAAATACATTTAATCGCAGTCTCGTAAACTACATTATTTTTTACATATCCACCTAGCAAATTTCTAACAAAAATAGCATTCTTGCCAATATATGATATATCATTATTTTCTATTAGTATATTTGTATACGCAGTATCTTTAAATTTATCTGAATATGGTGAAACCTTATTTGAAGTTGATCCGAATTTATACCAAGATGCTATTCCAACATTACTAACATTTTTAATTTTACAATTTTTAATTATTAAATTGTCAAATTTAGCCTTACCATCTAAAGAACCAAAATGGATACCACCTGTTTTTTTAGATTCTGCTGACATACCACTATTTTCTTTATCAGTTATACCATTTATATCATGGATATATAAACCATCAAGTGTGATATTAGAATAAGTAATTATTTTAGAATTATTGTTTGGATTGTTTCCTAAAATTAAGACACCTCTTCTATCAGCCTCAGTAGTTGAGCTATCAAATATTTCTAAATTTGAAATAGTAATATTATTACAATTTTTTAACGATACAACTGCATCACCAACCTTGTCATTACCATCAATTATTGGTAATTCTCCATCACCATAGGAAGTAATCAATATTTTATCTTTCTCTGTACCGCTAGCATTTGATAGTTCAATGCTTCCTCTAAACTTACTACCTCTTTTTAAATAGATGTTATGTTTTAAATTTAAATCAAGTGTTTTAATATATGATAAATTATTATATGGATTTTCTATTGTTCCATCACCACTAGTAGCACTAGTACCATCAAAAAAATATCCATTTAATTTATCAGGTTTTGCTGGTGTACTAGGCTTATCTGGATTTGTTGGTGTACTTGGTTCACTTGGAATTTCTGGTGTACTTGGTTGATCAGAATTATCTGGCTTTGAAGAATTACCAAGCATACACGAAGTCAAAGAAATTATAAATATTAATGCTGTAGTTAGAAAAATTAATTTTCTTTTCATTATATTTCACAATCCTTGTTTTTCTTTCTTTTATCTTTGAATTCAAAAACTTCTATTGCAATAGTAGTACCAACGTATGTTGCTATACCAATTGATGCTAAAACATATATAACAATTTTCGCAACATTAAGCTGTTTAATCCATAAAGGTGTAATAGAACGATATATTGTTGAAGAATCAATACCATTCATTGCATTACTATTAACAACAACATATAAGATTCTATGAGTTTCCTCACGCATAGCATTCGCAAGCTTACCATAGCCTTCCTTATACTTATATAAAGGAGACTTTTCAGCAGTAGATGCTTTATCTCCATCTGGTAAAGCTGATCCACCTAAAATACCACCAACAAGATCCATGTATCCATCCTGCCAATAATCTGAAACAGCAAAGCCTTCCATACCAAATTCATCTCTTAAAACTGTATTAATAAATCCTTGTTGACTTGTCCATGTTAAACCAATTCTATTAAAACCAGTCATAACATTTTCAGCATTTGCTTCTTCTATTGCAATTTGGAATGAACGTAAATAAATTTGTCTGATGGCTTGCTCATTACACCAAGTATTGACACCCTCTCTATTCTTTTCTTGCTCATTTAAAATTGCATGCTTCATATAAACGTAAACACTTTTTTATGAATACCCTTTACTTGTGCAGCAGCAATATAACCTGATAAAACACTATCCTCACCATAATATTCAAAGGCACGACCATTATATGCACCTCTATGAATATTAACACCTAATCCATATAATCCAGAATAGCCAGCCCATAAGCAATCCTCACCAATTGACTCACCTAATTCTTCAACTAGCTTGTCATTCATAGTTGAAGCAATTAGTGCAGCACATGGATATTGGATAGGAGATGAATCCTGATCAGGATCATCATATAAAAATGTATATCTATTTACAGCAGAATTTGCATTATCACTATATTTGTATGTAGAGCCACCAACTGGGCCTAACGCACCATTACCATCTATTGTCTCTGATTTAGAAATTGAATCAATACCGCTAGTTTTTCTTAATCCATTAGATAATAAATACACCATTTCTTCCCATGTTATTTGATCTAATAAGTCATCCCATCTAGGATCATCATAATCAACATGCTCAATCTTTCCATCAACACCAATTGTTAATAATGATGCAAGTGTTAATCCTTTATTTTTACCAAATGTAGGATATTTAACATCATCTTTTTGAATTGAATCAGCTGCCTTTTTAGCATCATTAACCATTCCAGAATTTGTATTAATAACAACATAATTGCTTAATTTAGCTTGTGATTCACTAATTCCATACTTAACTGTATTCTCCCAATTAGAACGAGAAATATAAACAACTGAATTATCACCTCTATTTTCATATAGGTTCAAATCAGCATTATCAAATTGATTTATAATTTTATTATTTGTTTTTTTACTTGTTGAGTATTTTTGATTATCAAATTCTTTATCAAAAGAATAAACAAGATTTTTATCACCAGATGAAGTCATTTTAGAAGAATTAACACTAATACCTTTATTCTTTTTTGCCTCTAAAATATTATTAATAGCACTATTTGCATTCTTAGCAGCTGTTAAGTAGTATGTTCCAGCATCCTGAATATACGTCTTGGCATTATGTGAATCATAGCTTGATAGCCATCTTCCATCAACACTTACACTTAATTCCTCAGATTTTCCTGGGGCAAGAATATCTGTTTTATTATAACCAACTAAATCAACAGCAGATTTTTCAATACCATTTTTGACATCATAATCTGTGTAAGGCTGTTGAGCATATATTTGAACACTTTCTTTACCACTAACTTTTCCAACATTTTTAACAGTTACTGATACTAGATATTTATCTTCTTTATCATCATATTTAACCTTAAAATTAGAATATTCAAAATTAGTATAGCTTAAGCCATATCCAAATGGATAAGCAACAACACTATTGTAATTAAATTCACCAACATTTTTAGTATTTAAAACGACATCCTCATATCTAGTTTCAGTATAACGATATCCAGTATAAATTCCTTCCTGATAAACAACATAGTGATTAGATTTTCCACCATTTGCAGAAGAAATTACTGGACCAACATTTGCATAATCTCCAAAATTAGAATAAACAGGATTATAATAGTGCTTTTTATAAAATGTATCTGTAATTTTTCCAGATGGATTTACTTTACCTGATAAAATTTTACCAATTCCCAAGGTTGTAGATGTTCCACCTTCTCCAACCCATAAAATTGAATCAATATCATAATTAGCACTATTAATATAATCAGCTTGTACCTGATTAACAGAATTTAATCGGACAATAATCTTTTTAATTTTGCCACTAGCCTTCAAAGCCTTTAAATTTTTTAAGACATCAATTTCAGTTGGAGAAAGCTCAAGATAGTTACCATTACTATAATCAGTTCTACTTCCACCTGTTGCTGTTAAATCAGTTGCCTCTGTACCATAACGAGATAGTACAAAAATACCAGCTTCAGCTTCATTATTTTTAGAAGCTGTTGATATATCAGACCATTTTGCATCATTTATAGTATATTTAGCTGCATCTGAACTAGTATTAGTTGTATGATCACCAAAATATTGCTTATTAGTACTATACCAATTCCATAAATCTGCATTTACAACAAAGCCAGAAGATTCTAAGCCTTCCTTTAAAGATATAAATTCCGAATTTTTAGCAAATGATGAACCACCACCAGAATAAATATAATTTACAGAACTACTACTATATAGATTAATTTTTGCACCATTTGATAAGGGAAGTGCATTATTTGAATTTTTTAAAAGTACAGCACCTTCCTCTGTTATTTTTGAAGTTATATTTTTAGCATTTTCCTTTAATTGCTCAATACTTTCATAATCTGATGGATGATACAAAGTATCAATATCTGAATTAGGATTTTGAATTATTTCTTGATTTGCTTGACCCAAAAAGGCTGTAATAGCACCTGCATTATCTAATGCAATATTACTACATGCAATAACTACACCCATTACAACAACCATAACATTAGCATATATTTTGGATATGAAATTTATTTTTTTTAACATAATTTCCTCCTATTAATCCTTTGACTGCTTAAGCCATACTGCTATATTACTAATTACACAAGTAATAAGGTAGAATACTACACTAACCAATACTCCTTTATTTATTAATGCTATAGCTTCAGAAGTTACTCCATTATAAAATACACCTGTAAAATACATATATATAGCTTGAATAAATAATAAAAAGCTAATAAATGTACAAACCCATAATACAATAGGAGAATACTTAGATGTTTTGTTAAATATTAATAATATAACGCTTAAAACCAAGCCAATTATGGCAGGAATGAATACTACATTGTTGTAGTATTCAGATAAAATTCCTGTAAATTTTGTTTTGTATAAAACCATTGATAAAATTAGTAATATCATTGATACAACTGAAAAATAAAATCCAACAGTTTTATAACAATTTAGATTAAGTTCTTTTTTCATAAAGCACCTCATTACAACTATTACTTTGTAATCTTTTCAAATACAGGTGTAATTACAAAATTACCTTCAGATTTAAATTTAATTTGAAATGGAGTTTTACTATCTACAGTAAATGTAAATTCAATTTTATTTTCTCCATTTTCTAAATCACTTGTTACTGCTGTTGCACTACCACCTGAAATTTCAATGCTGGCAACACCTTCACCTACATAATTGATTGTTAAAGTAACCTTGTATTCACCACTCTCTGTTGGTTGATATCTTAAATATACATATTTTTTATCAGCTGTTGCAACCTTAGAAACATCAATATTAATCTCATTATCTTTTTGGTTATATGTTGGAGTAGCTGAAACACTTGATTTACCATCAGCAAGATAATTCCAATTTCCTGCATTATCTATAGCAGCTTGCTTATTTCCTGATTTTAAATCAATAACATTATCATCAATTACAGTCAACTTACATGTTACAGTTTCACCATTATATGTAGCTGTAATATCACACACACCCTTTTTTAATGCTGTTACTACACCACCATTTACTATTGCTACAGTTTCATCTGATGACATCCAAGTAATTTCTGGATTATCATTACCAGGAACTGTTGCAGTTAAAGTTGCCTCTTTTTTACCATTTAAATCAAGTTCAAGTTTTGATTCAGATAATCTCATCTTCTCAACCTCACCAATTTTTTCAATGACAGGAATTATATAATAATTAGCTGCAGCCTTAATCTTAATTTGATATGGTGATGATAGATTTGAAGTAAATTCAGTTGGAATAATTGTTAATCCCTTACTATATTCAGTATCAGCACCTCCATTAATTGATATTAAAGAGTTTTCACTAGAATATAAATACAACTTAACACTATAAATATAATCACCAACACTATCAGGCTGATAACGTAAATAGAACATATTTGGACCTGAAATAGTACCATCTTCTTTACCAACATGAGTTACGTTAGCTGTAATTAAGCCATTATCAATTGAAGGAATTTCTGAAACTGTAACTGAGTCAGATTCTAATAAATAATACCAATTTCCTGGATTAGTAACTGTCTCAGCCTTTTTACCTGTAAGTAATTCGGCTTTTTCTTCTCCTTTACCCTTAACAATTACAACACATGTAGAAACGATGTTATCCTCCTCTGATCTTAAAGTAATTGTAGCCATACCATTTTTCAAGCCTACAACTTCACCATTTTCAATAGAAACAATGCTGTCATCTGATGTTGAATATTTAGCGTCTGCACTTAATTCACCATTAACCTCTAGCTTCTTTGATTCACCAACCTCAATTATTTCAGTTGCATTTAAGCTAAAGAAATTTTTATAAATATTAACAGCACATGTTGCCTCTAAATCACCACTTTTAGCAGTAATAGTAACACTACCTGCCTTAATTGCTGTTACTACACCGCCATCTACTGTCGCTATAGTTTCATCTGATGATGTCCAAGTAATAGGTGCATCATCTGTAATTGTAGCAGTGATAACTCCTGTTTTCCCCTCGCTCATTGAGATTGTCATTTCTGTTTTATCAAGGATAAGAGACTTATTAACCACAACAACCTTACATGTTTTAGTTGCTAAAACCTTAGCTGAGCCCTTTTTCTTAACACTAACAGTTATATCAACACTACCTGGCTTTAATGCAGTTATTGTACCCTTACTAACAGTAGCAATTTCTTTATCACTTGAAGACCATGTAAATAAATATAAATTGTTATTATTTGTATTAGCTGTTAATGTTTTAGTTTGATTAATGTTAATTGATAAATTTTCTTCAGATAATGTTAAATTAATATCGTCAACCTCTTCAGTTGAAGGTGTACTATCTATGTTGCTACCACAACTTGTAACAACACCTAATCCACGACCTAAAATAGTTGCTAAAGCAAACATCTTAAAAAATTTCTTTTTCATATTTTTTCTCCTTTATATCCAATTTTGTGATTTGTTATTAGATAAAATATAGTTTTTATCCCTCTTCTTTACCATGTAAAAAATAGCATTATCGCTGATACCATTACTAATTACTTTAATTTTATTCACCTCACTCATCTTAATTTTGCATTTTAATACTTTCTCACCACTAAGTGTTTTAATAAACTTGCCATTTACATATAAATCAGCATTATTCATATTAGTATAGATTTTAATTGTCATTGTTTAGCTTTATTTTGAACATTGATTTCCATATTTCATCCCTCCATAAGAAAACGCTTTACATCTTTAGTATACTTTTAAACAATACAATTTACAATAGAAAAAAACGCTAATGTTTATGACAAATTATGCTATTTATGACAAATTATGCTATAGGAAACTAAAGTTATAAACAATAGCATAAACGACAAAAAAGAGAATTAAAACATCGGTTCTTCCCTTTTTCTTATTAGATAGTGCTAAAACTTTGGAACTTAATTTGTAATTCCCTACATTCATTCCACATCTTCTATACTAACCGAGCCTAAAGTTTACTACCTTGAATATATATTCTCATAAGTTTCTTCCACTTTTTAATTATTATTACTCTTACTTTATATCTTAACCATTGTCCAAAGTTATCAATAAACATTTTCATACTACCTATACGGGAGTAGTTTATCCAACCTTTAATAATTTGATTAAGCTTAGTAAATGTAATTGCTAGTAGAATTGATACTGCGTGCTTTCGTTTAAGCACCTTTTTAGCCTTATCATAAAGTTTAATCTTTCAGTCATTTCCAGGTTTACATTTTCAACCATTTGTACTTCTCCAAAATGTAAAGCCCAAGAAATTGCTGTTCATTGGTCTTACAATTTTAGTTTTAGTTGCTGAAACTTTAAGAAATAACTTTCTTTCTAGCCAAGAAGTAACTGATTTTATTACACTTTCGGCTGCTACACCACTTCTAACAAAGATATTACAATCATTTGCATATCTAACAAAATGTAGGCCTCTCATCTCTAATTCCTTATCGAATTTATCTAGATAGATATTTGATAGAATTGACGACAATGGTCCACCTTGTGGTATGCCTATTGTTGAAGATAACACAATTTTCTATAACTCCTAATTAAAGGAACTTACGGATTAAATGTAGCGTGTAACTATCATTTGCTTGCTCCCTAAGTATTGAGATTAATTATGATTTACAATGTCAAATTACTTTTCGATATCTAAATCGATTACCCATTCAAATCCATTATTAAGATATTCTAATACCTTATTCATTGCTGTGTGACAGTATTTATTAGGTCTAAAGCCATATGAATAATCACTAAATACATTTTCATATATTGGTGTTAATCTTTGGGCTATTGCATATTGTATAACCCAACGCCATCTTTATTAGTCAAATCAGGAAGAACTATTGAAAATTGATTATTTTTTGCAAATATAAATGGTTTATACTTCAAATCAACATTCTTATAATCTTCTAATATCTTTTCAAAACCTGTACCTTTATCTTCCATAGCCTTACACATAATAAAAATATCACAAATTCATTCATTTCTTCTTTTTGAAATGAATGAATCCAACTTATATGTTTTTTTCATATCACCAGTTCCAAAAAAAGAACCAGGTGATGAAATCACAAGTCTGTTTTTAAAAAGATCAACAAAAATAGCTGAACCAGATAAAAAATAATCTCTATGAGCCAAAGCGTTTATAATTGCTTCAAAAAGACTTCTTTTTGGAAATGAATCTATATCAACTCTACTTGTATTTTTTTATAAAACCATGATTCATTCTTTGATTTATAAACTCATAAATATACGTATAGCACGAAATTAAATTCCCAGCAAAAGTATTACTAGCGATAATATAATTATCTCCTCTGGTATTTCCATTATAGTTTGAACAAACAACTGTCGTCAATTTATCATTATAATCATTTTTAAATAATAATGATCCATTTTTTAAATAACCATAATCCGTATAGAAAACAATTGCATCTAACTCTTTTTCTCTTAACACCAATTCAGTATTTTTGTTATAAAATTCTTGCAACATTTTAAAATCATTAAATGAATATTTTTCAATTTTTTTCCTATGTCAAATTTAGGAGTATTTCCTTTGATACTCATTTGAATGATCTCTTCTGTAGTAGCTGGTGAAGTAAAACCATCCCTCCTAAAAAAAAATCATTGGCATTCCCTGATATTTCAATATAACTGGTTTTACATTTGATTCTAAAATGAAAATTTTTAAAACATATCTTTTTTAACCATTAATATTATATGGAATTAAATCTATACTCACACTAGGTAGAATGTCAAAATGCTCTTTTAATTGATTATAAAAATAGATTTTTTCCTTAACGATATCACTAGCATCATATCCAATAAGCTTATTAGTTTTGCCTTCAACACCAAGAAAAATAATACCACCAGTACCATTTGCAAAGCCGTCTATTGTTTTTAGCCAACCTAAAACATTTTCTTTATCAAGTCTTCATTTACATTCAAACTTATTGTTTTTTACATCGTATTGTGAAAATACATCTTGAAGAATCATAA
>ENA-OOQG01000809-OOQG01000809.1-human-gut-metagenome-genome-assembly--contig:-NODE-809-length-9656-cov-1.330382_pt1 | contig 9656 bp, 8 predicted proteins | sample MGYA00241085_ERZ501155 | MGnify/ENA primary metagenome ERZ501155 (study PRJEB25962, sample SAMEA2042438) | human gut metagenome | biome: human gut; feature: human-associated habitat; material: faeces...
TTGGCATTATAAGGGTATTAAATTTTTCGATCTATTACTGGGAATAAGTCTTTTTATTGTAGGATTTATGGCAAGCTATAGATTATATTTAAGAGGAAAAAATAGATAAAATATTTCATTTCACTTGAAGTTAATTCATATTTGACATATAATATAAAATCCCCAACTAGTAAAGGATTTGATAAAATGGGTCATTTAAAAAATAATTATCATACACATAATCGCTTATGTAATCACGCTCAAGGTGGCGCTCTTGATTATGTAAAAAAAGCCGTAAGCTTAGGCATGGAAGAAATTGGACTATCTGATCATGGACCTATTCCTTGTCGCTTCATGAGTCATGATGAATTCATCGCCAATTTATGCTACCGCAATATGAGCTTAGATGAATTTTATAATATATATTTGCCAGAGGTAAATGAAGCTAAACTTAAATATCAAGGAGATATTAAGGTTTTAAAAGCTCTTGAGGTTGAATATATTCCTGGTGAAGAAGAATTTTATTCTAGCCTAAAGGAGCATTTAGATTATCTTAATTTAGGCGTTCATTATTTTAAGGACTCTAAAGGTAATATCATTAATTCTTATAGCCAGATAAACTACACAAATGTCTTAGAATATGCTAAGGCAGCTTGTATGGGAATGAGGACGGGTTTATTTAGGGCTTTAGTTCATCCCGATTTATTTATGTTTGATTATAAGAATATAAAAGGAGAAAGAAGATTCGATGAGGCAGCTATTGAGGCATCTAAGCTGATTCTTGATTGTGCTAAAGAAACAGGCACTTATTTAGAGGTTAATGTTAATGGACTTTCTAATTCGTTAAAATATCATTCAGACGAATGGCTATATCCTTATGATGAATTTTGGTCTCTTGCAAGTAAATATAAAGGTCTTCATATTATTATTGGTGTTGATGCCCATAATCCCGAAGCATTAGATAGTGAAGCTATTGATATGGTGAAGGAGTTTACGAAGAAGATGGACCTTATGATTGACGATAAGATGGAACTATAATAAGGGTTGCTTGAAGCAATCTTTTTAGTATAGGAAGAAACGCTTTCATAAATACTTTTTATAAAAAGTATGTTATATTTACCTTGGTTAAATGGAGTTGTTATAATGGAAACCATCAAAATTAAAGCTATTTCGGAAGGTATTGCTTACGGGCGTGCTTTAAATGTTAATGACGATTTTATTATTAAGAAAGGTCTTTGCTCAAATTCCTTATTGGAGCGTCAATTATTTAGGCAATCTGTTAATGAGGTTATAAAGGATCTTGAAGCCTTAAAGAGTGATGAAGTATTTAAGGATGAAGAGTTCTTAGATGTTCATATTATGATTTTAAAGGATCCAGTTTTATTTTCTGAGGTTGATTCTTTAATTGAGTCTAAAAGATATTATGCTGAACGTGCTTTTGATACTGTAATAAATGGTTATATTGAAAAATTTAACGGTGCCAATTCCGTATATTTAAAAGAACGTAATCTTGATTTTAAAGATATAAGAAGTAGAGTTTTAAAAAAGCTTAATCGTCATTATTTTAAAGAAAATGTATCAGGCAAACTTATTTTAGTATGTAATGAACTATATCCTTCCTTGCTTATGGAATTTAAGGATAATGTTGCTGGTGTTATTTCTTGTCAAGGTGGTCAAACTAGCCATGGTGCTATTTTATGTAAAGCTAGAGAAATTCCTTATATAATTTATGATGGTACAATTAATGAGGGGACAAGCATTATTATTGATACAAGAACAAATAGTTTAATGATTAATGTTCCTAAAGAAATTATTAAACAGTATCATGATTTAAAAAAAGAACTTAAAAAGAAAAAAAGAATGTCAGATTATTCAAAATATAAGTTAAAAATAATGGCAAATGTTTCAGCTAATGAGGATATTTCAAAGGTTATGGATTACAACATGTATGGAGTAGGTCTTTATAGAACTGAGTTTATTTTTATGAATTTAGACCATCCAATGTCTTATAATGACCAATTTAGAGTTTATTCAGATGCTGTTGACATGCTTAATGGTAAGTGTATAACATTCAGAACCTTTGATATTGGAGATGATAAGCAGTTATCTTATATGAAGGTGTCTCACAAGGGTGTTGATAATTATCGCAATAATAAAGATTTATTTCAAAATCAAGTTTTAGCAATGATGAATGCTAATAAGTATTCAAATATGAAAATAATGTTTCCAATGATTGAAACAATAGATGAATTTAAGTATTTAAGAGATTGGACAATTAAATTAAAAAGAGAAGCTTCTAATGATTCTTATGTTAAGATTGGTATGATGCTTGAAACTAAAAAGGCTTTGGAAAACATTTCAGATTTTAAAGATATCGATTTTATGTCAATTGGCACTAATGATTTAACAAGTGAGTTATATCATTTGAATCGTAATGAAATTTTAAATTATAATGCTTATATTGATTCGTTAATAGAAAAATTAAAAGCTGTTGTATGTCATTGTCAAACATATAATATTGAATTGTCAATATGTGGTGAGCTTGCGGGAGTGCCGGAGGTTTTTAAGCGTTTATATGATATTGGAATTAGACAATTTAGTATATCACCTTCAAATGCTAAAGCGATTGATATAGCTATAAAAGAATGTGTTCAATAGTATTGTCATTAAGAACTTCAATTTTGGAGTTCTTTTTTTATGTAAAGCCTATGATTTAAAATAAAACTAAATTTTTTTATATACTTTTTATGCTGTTTTAAGGTATAATAGACACATAAAAGAAAAGAGTTAATAAAATATGAAAAAGAAAAAGATAATTTTAACATCATTAAGTACAATTGCTATAATATCTCTTGCAAGTTGTAATTTTAAATTTGTAGGCAGCAGTGGAAGTACTTCTAGTAATGGGGGAAGTACTATTATCCCTTCAAGTGGAATACACCCTTCAACATCTAATGGGGTTTCGTCTAGTGTAGATAGTAAGTATTCGCTAATTTTTGAAAATAATGGTCATGGTATTAAGCCATCTCAAATATCGAATATAAAAATTATTCCGAGTGATTTACCTTTACTTGAAGATGATAAGTATAATTTTGAAGGCTGGTATTTGGATGAAACTTTAACAAATAAAGCTATAAGTGGAACTATTATTCAAAGTGATACTGTTCTTTATGCAAAATGGGTAAAGAAGGAAGTAACCCCTGAACTAAAATATACAATTACCTATGTAATAAATGGCCATGGAAGTCAGCCTTCGAATCTAGCAGATGTAGATAAGATACCTTCACAATTGCCTATTTTGGAGGCTGCCGGTTATAATTTTAATGGTTGGTACTTGGATAAAGAATTAACTAAAAAAGCGTCAGAAGGAAGCACAATAACTTCAAATATAATTTTGTATGCTAGTTGGACAAAAAAAGAAGCTATTAAGACTGAATACACAGTTAGTTTTAATACCAATGGTGGAAGTAGTATTTCAAATGTTAAGGTTATTGAAGGCAATAAGCTAACTAAACCAGCTGATCCGGTAAAAGAAAATGCTATCTTTAAGGGTTGGTATTTAGATGATACATATAATGAACCATTTGATTTTGATAGTGCTATTAATAAAAATTTAACCTTATATGCTAAATGGGTGAACAAACTCAAGGTTAGTTTTGTTGTAAATGACGATGAATACACGAGTGAATACGTAGAAAGTAATACTACTATTACTAAACCAGCTGATCCTATTATTTCTGGTTTTAAATTTGAAGGTTGGTATGAATCTTTAAATGATGAAAAGATTTTTGATTTTGAAACTAAGATAGTATCAAATATAACCTTATATGCTAAACTAACTAAGGTTGAAGATGTAACTATATTATATGAAGCCTATGATGAAGGGATTAATTTACAGTTTAAAGCAAGTAGTTTAGAAAATACAAATATATATTATAAAGAAACCCAAGATAGCAGTTATAAAATCCTTGATAAAGAACTTATCCGTATTAGTGATGGAATAGCTACAGCAGATATTTTAGGTCTTAGAGCAGGAATTTATGATGTAAAAGTAACTACTTTAGAAAGGGAAGAAAAAATCGTTGCTAATGTTACAGCTTATGATAGAAGTGGTTATGCTCATTTTAATCAAACTGGTATAGGTGCTTATAATGACGATGGAACCTTAAAAACAGGAACTAATGTTGTTTATGTGACAGAAGCTACTAAAAATACGGTCACATGTACAATAAATAAGAAGAAATATACAGGATTGGTAGCTATTTTAAATGCTCAATCTAAGTCAAGTGCTCCTCTTGATATTCGTATTATCGGGCAAGTTAGCGCAGATACCTGGAAGGAAATTAAATATGAAAAGTCTTCTAGTGATAAGCTTACAATTGATAAGATAGTTGATAAAAATGGTAATCCATTACCTCAAAAATCAATGACGGAGCAAGAGATTATTAAAGGTGGTTATAATACACTTGAAGGAAAATATGAGCAGATTAAGGGAATAACTAATAGCATAAAATATTCAAGTGGTGAATTCGATTCTTATTATAATATGATAGATGTATCAGATGCTAAAAACGTAACTATTGAGGGTGTTGGTTCTGATGCAAAGCTGTATCAATGTGGATTTACTTGGAAAAAATGCTCGAGTATTGAGGTTAGAAATTTAACATTCGATGATTATACTGAAGATGCTTGTAGCTTTGAGGGGTCTGATGATGCAACTACATTATCAGGGTTTAAAACGGGGCATATATGGATACACAATAATACCTTTAATGAAGGAAATAATAAATGGGATGTTTGTCCGGAGCAGGATAAGCATGAGGGAGATGGAACAACTGATTTTAAGAAAAATGCTTATATAACGCTTGCGTATAATCATTACTACAAAAATCATAAGACAGGTCTTGTAGGTGGAAGTGATACACAACATACTGCATGTGTGACATTCCATCATAATTATTATGAAAATTGTGCAAGTAGATTACCTTTAGGTCGTCAAGCTAATATGCATATGTATAATAATTACTACTATAAGTCTACTGGTACGAATATGTCAATTAGAGCAAATGGTTATGCTTTTGTTGAAAATTGCTATGTTGAGGCATGTAATAATCCTTTTGAAACAAAAGGAACGGGAGTTATTAAGCTTTATGGTACAACGATTGTATCTTCAAAAGGAACAAATACAGCTGTTGTAGTCTCATCAAGAGAAGAATATGTAAAAAACAGCAATTTGTATAGCGATAGTTTTGATACAAATTCAAGTGTATTTTATTATGATACAACAAATAAAAAAACAAATGTATCTTATTTAACATCAGCTTCTCAAGCTAAAGCTGATTGTATTAAATACGCTGGAGTACATAAATTTACGTATTAAAATTTAATAGTTCAAAAAATAAATTGTCCCTAAGCAAAACTTGAATGTTTGAATGCCTTGAGGGACTTTTTTTGTAAATAAAAAAAAGATAGCAATAAATGCTGGTACCTCATGATTTAAGATTGTTTATTTTAATATGTTGTTAAGCTCATCTAAAGAGAGTTCTGTAATAGAACTAATAAATTATTTAGTTTGACCACATTGGAATAACTGGCGATTGTCTTTGTATTTTCACCTTCTTGAATCCTTTCAGATTTTCCTTAGCTTAGCCTTCTTTAATTCCTTCCTCCCTAGCCGTTTAAATTGAGCTTTTGGGTCCATTAAAAACGTTTTCGTAAAATGAATGAAAGACAGTTTAGAGTATTTTAATAATAAAAATCAGAAAAATCACGAAAAATAAAAAAAGTATTGCAATGGTAAAAGAGTTATGGTATACTAGAAAAGGCCCGAAAAAGGGAAGGCTGTGAAGTGGAAGGTTGCCGACACACCGTTCAACGTTGTCATTCAGTGTGAAGGGTTTTTCCATGGAGCAAGTCTATACTTGGATTATAGGCGAAAGGAGTTATTTAAAATGGCAAAAGAAAAAATTAGAATTCGTTTAAAGTCTTATGATCACAGATTATTAGATCAATCTGCAAAGAAGATCGTTGACAGTGTTAAGAAGACAGGTTCTGTAGTTAATGGACCAATTCCTCTTCCAACTGAAAAGGAAATCTTCACTATCTTACGTTCTCCTCACGTTAACAAGGATTCACGTGAGCAATTTGAAAGAAGAACTCATAAGAGATTAATCGAGATTGTGGAACCAACTCCACAAACAATTGACGCTTTAATGCACATTGATCTACCTTCTGGTGTAGATATTGTATTAAAGAAGTAATTTAAATTTTTAGAAAGAAAGGTGTAAACTCATGGCTAAGGGAATCTTAGGTAGAAAATTGGGCATGACTCAAATTTTCGATGCAGAGGGAAATCTTATCCCTGTAACTGTTATTGATTGCTCACAAAACGTTGTTCTTCAACAAAAGACTGTTGAAAATGATGGTTATGTTGCAACTCAAGTTGGTTACGAAGACAAACGTGAAGGTTTAGCAAATAACCCTGAGAAGGGACATGTTGCAAAAGCTGAAACTGCTCCTAAGCGCTTCATTAAGGAAATTCGTTTTTCTGTACAATGTGGCGAAAACGAGCTAGCTTCTTATAACGTTGGTCAAGAGATTAAATGTGATATTTTTACAGCTGGTGAGGTTGTAGACGTAACTGGTACTTCTAAGGGTAAAGGATTCCAAGGTACTATTAAGCGTTATAATCATCATCGCGGACCTATGGGTCACGGTTCTGGAGCTCATAGAATCGTTGGTTCAATGGGACCTATCAAAGGTAATATGAAGGGTAAGAAGATGCCAGGACATATGGGTCACGATACAGTTACTCTTCAAAATTTAACAATTGCATTAGTTGACGCTGAAAGACAATTAATTTTAATTAGAGGTAATGTTCCAGGACCTAAATCTGGTCTAGTTGAAATTAAGACAGCTGTTAAGTCTTGCAAATAATAATCATTAGTAGAAAGGAGATTTATTATGCTTAGCATTGCATTATTAAATCAAGCTGGAGAAACTTTAAAAACAGTTGAACTAAATGAAGAAGTATTCGGCATTGAACCTAATCAACAAGTAATTTACGATGTTGTTAACGCTCAAAGAGCAGCTATGCGTCAAGGTACTCATGACACTTTAAACCGTACTGAAGTACGCGGTGGTGGTAAGAAGCCTTGGAGCCAAAAGGGAACAGGACGCGCTCGTCAAGGATCAATTCGTGCTCCTCAATGGCGTGGTGGAGGTACTGTATTTGGACCTACTCCTAGAAGCTATGCTGTAAAGGTTAACAAGAAGGTTCGTCAATTAGGTTTAAAGTCAGCTTTATCATATAAGGTTAAAGAAAACAAGTTAACATTAATTGATGACTTAAAGTTTGAATCAATTAAAACAAAGAACTTTAATGAGTTCTTAAAGAATATTAAGGTTGAAGGAAAGGTTATGGTTATCGTTTCTGAATTAACTGAGGAAGTTGTACTTTCTGCAAGAAACTTACCAAACGTATTCGTCAGCCCTGCAGATCACGCAAGTGTATTTGACATTTTATGTTATGACAAGCTTGTTATGACTGAATCTGCTGCAAAATATTTCGAGGAGGTTCTAGCATAATATGGAATTAAAATTTTATGATATCATTAAAGAACCAATCATTACTGAAAAATCAATGCAACTAAAGGAACAATACAATAAGTATACTTTCAAGGTTGCTCCAAACGCTAACAAGATTGAAATTAAGAATGCTGTTGAAGCATTATTCAATGTAAAGGTTTGGATGAAGCTACTGGTGAAAAAGAATACACAATGTTGTGGGGACAGTAAAAAAGCCATAAACACCGTCCCCATTATAGACTGTAACGAATATACATATCTTCCCAATCCATGAACAATACGTAAAATACCTTTCCGTATTGCGGGCTCTCTACAATTCTTCCATGATCAAGAACAGAAAAATAAGTTCCGTCAGCTTTTCGAAGATGAAAGTGAATATAGTCATTTTCATTGCCGTTGTCAATCTGTTCCCAGATACTTGATTCTATCTGTTGCTGTTCATCTTCACGAATCAAGTTGCGAAAACTTTTCTCAGTAAGTCTGAACAGTTCATCTATATCTTTATATCCGGACATATGAAGAAATTCATCATTTGCAAAAAATAGTTCATCATCTTCTTTGTCAGCTCTGTATATGATGAATGCACCTGGAAGATGTTCAGAAATATCCTTGAATGTGAATCCAAGTTGTTTGCGGGCACCTGACTGAAGTCCTTCTCTGTAGACCATACATCCATTTTTTCCATGAAGCTTTATTTCATAAAGAGCGGCATCTGCGCAGCGCATGAGTTGTGAACGATTGGATGCAAATGTTGGATATTCTGCATATCCTAGAGAAATATAAAATGCATGTTCCTTACCGTGGCATGAGAATGATTTAGGAAGTTTGGTGAATTGCTGCAGCTGTGCATCTGCTTCTGCAAAGGTACAATTTGGTAAAAGAATGCAGAATTCGTCACCACCATTTCTTCCAAGTAATGCATCGGATGGGAAAAAAGCCTTCATGCTGTCTGCAAGATTCTTTAGTGCCCTGTCTCCGTAACTATGTCCATAGATATCATTGATAAACTTGAAATTATCGATATCAAGGAGTGCAGCCACAAAATGTGCATTTGGATTTTTTGAATCATTTTTTCTGCAAATTCATCAAATCCATAGCGGTTATAAATTTTTGTAAGAGAATCTGTGCGCGCCAGTATCTGAAACTTTTTCTTATGTTCACTTGCTACTAACCATACTCTGGTAAGAACTGACAGGAGAAGGCTTATTGTAAGAAACATTCCGATGATGATTATCAGTAGTGTGGCATTTCTCCATCCACTTTTAGGAGTTATTTCAAATTCCCAGTTTTCATCTCCTATTGTAAATGTATAAGAAACAGGATGATTTATTTGCCCATCTGATTGATAAATCACTTTATAAGTATCACTCCATGGAGCGTCTGTTTTTGAAATTTTGTATTCGTATCCAAAATTTGAAAGAGCACTGATTGAATCTGAAAAAATATCCGGAACACGCAGGATAACAATAGTAAATCCCCAGAAATACTCATGTCCGTTTTTATCTTTCAGGTATATGGGATTGCGGACCGCAATTCCATATTCTCCCTGTTTTAATTTGAAGGGGCCCTGCGTAATGATTGTATGGTTGTCTCTTGCGTAACAGGAAATTTTTCCGCGGTCTTTATCATGGATCAAATCAATCTTACCTGCCTCATTTCCATTAGCCGGATAAATATCTGTAACAACACCATTAGGAGCTAGCTGTACACTTTCAATAGAATCAGACATAAGATTTCCGGCAATTGTTTCAAACTGATGGATTTCGCCATCTTCACTTATTAAGATTTGCTTCAAGGTATCTGTGATCTCAATTCCATTTGTAATTTCATTCTTTATTTGTTCGCCATAGGTGGCTACGTTTAATTGTGCTGTTATGTGTCTCTGCTCTTTTTCGTGGGTGTCTGTTTTGTATACAATCAAACTAATAAGGCATATGCCCAGTAAAAAAGTGATAAGAGGCACAAGTGTTTGTTTTTTCACTTGGTTCACCTCGTTTTGTCCATGGGAATTTTTATAATAAAGCATTATAGCACAGAAGTCGAAAAACAGAATAGGTTTTATGAAAAAAACGAACTGTGCATAATCCATA
>ENA-OOQG01000816-OOQG01000816.1-human-gut-metagenome-genome-assembly--contig:-NODE-816-length-9576-cov-1.312467_pt1 | contig 9576 bp, 9 predicted proteins | sample MGYA00241085_ERZ501155 | MGnify/ENA primary metagenome ERZ501155 (study PRJEB25962, sample SAMEA2042438) | human gut metagenome | biome: human gut; feature: human-associated habitat; material: faeces...
CTTGGCTTTCTTGCCGTGGTGCATAGTCTCTACAATAATAAATGCAATACCAAAGAGTATAAGCATAATAGCTACAGTTGTGTAGTTATAGAAAAGTTCTTCAAGCTTTTCATCAAATAATACGCCGACAATTGCGGCAGGTATGCACGAAACAAGAATGTGAAACCAGAGCTTGAATATATCACACTTGATATAAGCACCTGCACCCTCAGATGAGAGTGGTTCTTTATTATTGTTCTTTCCAAATGGCCATAACTTGTTCCAGAATAGTATAACAACTGCCATAATAGCACCAAGCTGGATAACTACCTCAAACATACTATAGAATGCATCAGATACTTTTAATGGCATAATTTCATTTAAAAGTATCATATGTCCTGTGCTGCTTATAGGAAGCCATTCAGTGATACCTTCGACAATACCAAAAAGTATCGCTTTTAAAATCTCTAACATTATTCCTCCAATCGGATACGGATATTGTATCATAAATATATGTATAAAAATCTGTAAAATTCTTATATCCGTTCACTTTATTTTTTCTTAGAATTAATAATATGTTGTGATTATAATTCTGTTTCAGTTAGTATTCTCTCATTGCATAGAGATACTGTCAACTGTGAATTATCTAATTTACAACAAATTTTTATAAATTTCACTTTACACCGGTTATTGATAAAAAATATTGATAAGAGCCAATATGCGTGTTAAACTTATTCGGATATTTGATAATTACTAAAGCATATTTAATAAGATAACAAGGAGTCAGTTAATGGAAGTATATTTAAAACCAATAATATCAGCCTGCTATGTGTTTCCTATACTTGCTGTAATATTTACAATACCTTACATATTATATGAGTATCACAAATATGGTTCAATCCTTATACTTAGAACGGGGATTGTATATACATTTATATTCTATATGCTGACATCATATTTTATGACAGTGCTTCCACTTCCTCCAAGAAGCTCGGTTACACCAGATACTGCGAGTGTCCTGCTTGTTCCGTTTGATGCAATAAGGAGAATTATAGCTACAGCTAATGTCACTTTGTCACAGCCATCTACATATGTTAACCTGTTTAAATGTTTTGATTTCTGGCAGGCTGCATTTAATATACTGCTGTTATTTCCGTTTGGAGTATATCTTAGATATTATTTTAAAAGACCCTGGTGGCAGGTGCTTATATTTTCATTTGGGTACAGCCTGTTCTTTGAATTGACACAGATTTCAGGACTGTATGGAATATACAGATATCCATATAGGTATTTTGAGGTTGATGACCTTATATGTAATACATTAGGTGGAGTATTAGGTTATGTATGCACACCGCTTATAGTGTTTATGCTTCCGAAAAGGGATAGACTTGATGAGGCTGCATATAAGAGAGGGCAGATTGTATCTGAATTCAGGAGAGGTGTTGCGTGGATAATTGATATGGTAATTATAATGATTCCAGTGCTGGCGGCTATGCTGTTGCTTTGGCACGAGCATATAATTACCAGGAAAATGGTGCTGGGTTCGGTATATGATGTGAGATATGTAGTTATTTTATCGCTGTATATCGTTATTGTGTTCACACTTACGACAAAGCTTACAAGAGGGCGGACAATAGGCAAGTCACTGGTTAATATACGTCTTATAGACTGCAAAGATATGGTTATTAATAAAGTTCCACATATAAAAATGTATAAGCTGTTTATAAGATATTTTATAATATATACAATAAGTGTACCCTCATTACTATATGCGTATAACTTTTATCGTATGGCGATTGAACTTGAAGGGGTAAAATTATGGGCAGTTACAGCAGGATGTGTGATATGTATTTTAATTACAATATATATGGCATTTGATTTATTATTGTGTCTGTTTAGCAGCACAAGAAATATGCTATATGACAGAATAACAGGAATTACGCATAGAAGTGACATAATAAGCAGACAGGATAATACAAATTTAACAAGTTAAAGATAATATTTAGCCGAATAAGATACATTTCGAATATATAACAGGAGGTACGATTGTGACAATAAAAGATTTGCCAGCAGGTAAAAGTGCTACAATATTAAAAGTAGGTGGAGATGGTGCATTAAGACAACATTTTCTGGATATGGGACTTATTCAGGGTGCAGAAGTTACAGTTATAAAATATGCTCCTATGGGTGACCCTGTTGAATTAAGAATTCATAGCTATGAGCTTACCATAAGACTTTCAGATGCAGAACAGATAGAGGTAAGTGAGCCTTATTGTATTGATAATAAAGCTGTGGAAAATGTTAAAATGAATAGTATAGTAAAGGAACATCCGGGATTTGGTGAAGGAGGCAGGTATCACGATAAGGAAAATGAAAATCCTCTTCAAGATGATGAAAAGCTGACATTTGCACTTGTAGGCAACCAGAATTGTGGAAAAACAACCCTTTTTAATGTATTAACAGGCTCCAATCAGCATATAGGTAATTTTCCAGGTGTTACAGTTGATAGAAAAGACGGAGTTATAAAAGGTTATCCTGATACACTTATAACAGATTTGCCAGGAATATATTCAATGTCACCATATAGCAGTGAAGAAATAGTAACAAGGGAATTTCTGCTTATGGACAAACCTAAAGGTATTATTAATATATTAGATGCTACTAATATTGAAAGAAACCTTTATCTGTCAATGCAGCTTATGGAATTAGGAATTCCTATGGTAATTGCACTTAATATGATGGATGAGGTAAGAGTCAATGGAGGTTCTGTAAGAATTAACGCAATTGAGGAATTGCTTGGAGTTCCGGTTATACCAATATCAGCGGCTAAAGGTGAGGGCATAGAAGAACTGGTAAGTCATGCCATTCACGTTGCAAAATATCAGGAAAAACCACAGATATCAGATTTTTGTTCCAAGGACAGTGCGGTTCATAGATGTATACATGGCATTATGTCGCTTATAAGTGACCATGCAGACAAAGCAGGATACCCTGAAAGATTTGCAGCCTCCAAGGTTGTTGAGGGGGATTCACTTGTACTTAAGCATCTTGAACTTGAGCAGAATGAAAAAGAAATGATTGAACACATTATAGTACAGATGGAAGAAGAATGTGGAATGGATAGAGCCTCAGCTATAGCAGATATGAGATTTGCTTATATTGAAGATGTCTGTAAGAATACGGTTGTAAAGCCAAGAGAAAGTAAGGAAAGAATACGAAGCCAGAAGATTGATAAGCTTCTTACTGGTAAATATACAGGTATCCCAATGTTTATAGCAATTATGGGACTTGTGTTTTATCTTACATTTAATGTTATAGGTGCGGCACTCTCCAATGTACTTGATATTTTAATTACATTTGTTACAAATGGGGTTGATAATCTTCTGACAGCAATGAATGTTAATTCGGTATTGCATGCACTTATCATAGATGGAATATTCAATGGGGTTGGTAGTGTATTAAGCTTTCTTCCGATAATCGTAACATTATTCTTCTTTTTATCAATTCTTGAAGATAGCGGTTATATGGCAAGAGTCGCATTTATTATGGATAAGCTCTTACGTAAACTTGGATTATCAGGAAGAAGTATAGTGCCTATGTTAATTGGTTTTGGATGTAGTGTTCCAGGAGTTATGGCAAGCCGTACACTTTCATCTGAAAGAGACCGTAGGATGACAGTTCTTTTAACACCATTTATGAGTTGTTCAGCAAAAGTACCTATATATGCCTTTTTCTCAGCAGCATTTTTCCCACATTATGCAGCGCTTGTTATGATAGGTATGTATTTTATAGGAATTATTGTTGGAATAATTATGGCGTTTATATTTAAAAAGACATTATTTAAGGGAGAACCAGTTCCATTTGTTATGGAGCTTCCTAATTACAGAATGCCTGGTGCTAAGAATGTGGTACATTTGTTATGGGAAAAGGCAAAGGATTTCTTACAGAAAGCATTTTCTATTATATTTATTGCAACAATACTTATATGGTTTATGCAGAATTTTGATATAAGGCTTAACGTTGTGGCAGATTCAAGACAGAGTATACTTGCTGTATTAGCAGGTATGATTACTCCGTTGTTTAAACCATTAGGATTTGGAGACTGGAGACTTGTAACAGCTATACTTACAGGCGTAATGGCAAAGGAAAGTGTAGTATCTACGATATCAATTCTATTTGGAAGTACGATAGAGATGGTATCTGTTATATCAGCTGCGGGTGCAATGTCATTTCTTGTGTTCTGTCTTTTGTATACACCTTGTGTTGCGGCAATTGCCTCAGTTAAAAAAGAACTTGGAGGTAAATGGGCAGCATATGTTGTAGTTATTCAGTGTGTTGTAGCATGGATTGCGGCATTAATTACATATATTATTGCTGGAATTTTATAACTCTGATAAATATGTATGCGAAAAAAAACATTGCAAAATCAGACTATTGATGATAAATTATCAATAAGCTAATTCCTAGAGGGAGTAATCGGCATATTTATATATGCAGTTATATCGACATAATGGCTTATAAGCCCGGTATTACTTTAAATGATGAGACTCGTGGACAGTATCAGTACTGTCTGCGGGTCTTTTTTATATAACTGGAATTCGTTTTCGTTAAAACATCAATTATTATATATGATATGACAATTGGTTATAATCTTTCTTGGAGCAACAGATAAAATATAGAAATGAGGACAATTAAGAAATGAGTATTGTTGAATTATTTATACTGGCAGTAGGACTTTCAATGGATGCTTTTGCTGTATCTATATGTAAGGGCTTGTCGCTTGGAAAGATAAAGCCTAAGCATATGTGCATTGCCGGTGCGTGGTTTGGTGGATTTCAGGCATTGATGCCGCTTATTGGCTATTATCTCGGAAGTCTGTTTGCCGATATGGTTACCAGATATTCACACTGGGTTGCATTTGCACTTCTTCTTGCAATTGGTGGTAATATGATTAAGGAGTCATTAGGGGAAGAAGAAAATGTCAGCAATGATATGGGATTTAAGAGTATGTTATTACTTGCAATTGCAACAAGTATTGATGCACTTGCAGTCGGGATCACATTTGCATTTTTAGATTACCCGATCGTGGAGGCTATCACGATCATTGGAATTTCTACGTTTTTTATTTCCATTGGCGGCGTTTATGTCGGAAACTTTTTTGGAAACATTTGTCTGTTCAGCGGCAGGTGTTAAAATTGGAAGTATATTTGGTGATAAATATCAGTCTAAAGCAGAACTTTGTGGAGGGATTATTCTTATTCTTATAGGAATTAAGATATTACTTGACGGTTTGGGAATACTTTAGTTATAATATTATAATTAAGTAAGAAATGAGGATTAATATATGAAAGAAATGTTATTGGCATTATTACTGCTTATTATAGGTTTTGTGCTTCTTATAAAGGGAGCAGATTTCTTTGTTGACGGAAGTTCGTCAGTTGCGAAAAGATTAAAAGTACCTTCAATGATAATCGGACTTACAATTGTAGCTATGGGTACAAGTCTGCCAGAATGTGCAGTTAGTGTTACAGCTTCACTTAACAATAATAATGCTTTAGCTGTAAGTAATGTAATAGGTTCTAATATATTTAACCTTATGGTTGTGTGTGGTGTATGTGCATTATTTACACCATTGGCGGTATCAAAAGATACTTTAAAGAAAGAATTTCCATTTTCTATCATATGTGCCATTCTTCTTGCGGCACTTGGTGCTGTTGGAATGACACTTGGAAGAATTGACGGAATAGTATTTCTTGTAATATTCGCAGTTTACCTTTGCTTGATGATTGTATCAGCTAAAAATGCACGTAACGAGGCACTTAATAAAGAACTTGAAGAAGAGGTTGATGAAGAGATAAAAATTCTTCCAGTATGGCAGTGTATTGTATACATTATTTGTGGAGCAGTAGCTATTAAGTTCGGTGGTGATTTTGTTGTTGATGGAGCTTCCACAATTGCAACTGGATTTGGTATAAGCCAGAATCTTATCGGACTTACAATAGTTGCACTAGGAACAAGTCTTCCAGAGCTTGTTACATCAATCGTTGCGGCTAAGAAGAATGAAGTGGATATGGCATTGGGAAATGTCATCGGCTCTAACATTTTTAATATTCTTCTTGTATTGGGTGTTGCTGGGGCAATAAGTCCTGTAGCATTTGTAACAGAAAATCTTATCGACATTGCTATTCTTGTTGTTATGAGTGTGGTTGTATGGATATTCGCGTGGTCAAAGAAAAAGCTTGTCAACTGGCATGGTGCAGTTATGCTTGTATCATATGTGGCTTACCTTGTATACATTTGCATAAGATAAATATTGCATATAAGGCTGTTTACGTCATATATGAATTGTAATAAAATTATATATGGCAGTTCCGATTTCACCGCATCACTAAAGATAAGGAGAGGGACGGAATATGAACACATATAAGATGGTTCTTAATGAGGATACCAGAGTATTAATATATGGTAATAGCATTAAAGTAGTACGCATCAGAATTGATGAAATCAACTATATAAGCTGTGCCAACAGAATTATTATGATTCATACGAATAATGCCAGTGATAGATTTTATGGGAAGATGAAGGATGTATATAATTTATTGGGGAAATATGGGTTTGAGTACATTAATGAGTCGGAGATAGTTAATTGTATGAATGTGAGTAGTATGACGGTTAATTCGATAATATTAAGAGAGGGAACAGAACTAATATGTAGTAAAAAATTCAAACAAAAGTTCAGAAATCTTATGTGGAACTAAATTCATACCAAAGTTAAAGGTGAATTCCTGTCGGGTGCTATAAGGTACTGGCAGGAATTTACTTTTATATAACAGGAAATATATATAACCTAAGAAAGCGGAATGTCAGAATATTAAAAAAGTATAAATAACAAGTTTTTTAAGGCTTGGCTGTTTGTAATTAATAATTATAAGTGGTAAAATGTTACATATTTTATATTGTAATTATTATGTTGTAATTAATAGAAATGGAGGCTACAATGCAGGCATATACTGTATCGCAGTGGTTATTATTCTTTTATATATATTGTTTCTTTGGTTGGGTATGGGAATGTTGTTATGTATCAGCCAGAAAAGGAAAGTGGGTAAACAGGGGATTTCTTCATGGACCAGCACTTCCAATATATGGTTCAGGTGCAATGGTAATATTGGTAAGTACTATAGGAGTAAGGGATAATATAGCTTTAATATTCCTGTTTGGAATGATATCATCAACAATACTTGAATTTGTTACAGGATATTGTATGGAGAAAATGTTCGGCGTAAGATACTGGGATTACAGTAATCAGCCATTAAATTTAATGGGACATATATGTCTGTTCGTATCATTAGGCTGGGGTGTGTTCTCTGTTCTTCTTGTAAGAATTGTACACAGACCTATAGAGGGCATTGTATATATGCTTCCAGATACAATTACGGACATAATAGCATTTGTCTTGACAATAGCTATGGCAGTTGACTTTACACAGTCATTCAATGAAGCTATGGATTTGAAGGCTGCAATTGAAAAGCTTGCTAATAGTAATGAACAGATAAGAATTCTTGCCAAAAGACTTGAGGTTGCCTCAGCATTTGTTGAAGATGATTATAATAAAATGAAAGAAAAATTCGCTGAAGGTAAAGCAAGTGTTATGAATAAGGCAGGTTCAGTGGGTAAGCTTAAGGGTAGAATTTCATTCGAGAATGATATGAATGAAAGAAAAGGTGTTAAGCTTGCAACCTTACAGAGAATGACAGAGGCTGTTAAAGAGAGTCTTAAGAATAAGATTATGGACGAGAAGGCGGCTAACCAGCTTTTAGAAACACTTGAAAATGAAAAGGTAAATCTTAAGGCTGATACTGGAAGAAACTACAAGAGCGTATTCAGAATTATGAAACGTAATCCGGGTGCTATTTCAAGAAAGCACGAGGAAGAACTGAATGAAATTAAGAGAATGATTAAGTGATTTTAATGTGAGTTCCGGGCTGCTGGTGATTTTAGGAATTGTATTAATTAAATAAAATGTTTGGATAATGAGGATTGTATATGGAAAAGATTATAATATATAATGTAGCTGATGCCAGAAAGATTATAACAATGGCGGCTAATATGCGAATAAAAAGCATAGTTATTGACAATACTAAGCTTTCAGATACATTAGAAAATGTACTGGCATATAGTCAGGATTACAGAACTGATGATATTATGCCATTTATTAATAAAGATAAAAGCATAGTTATATTCTGTGATGTTACACAGAAACATCTGGACAAGCTTTTATTTGGTATCAGAAACAACAATCTTAATGTCGATTACAAGGCTGTTATGACTAAGACTAACAAGTCGTGGACATTGAATAAAATATTATATCATATGGAGATTGAAAAGAAAAACGAAAGGAGATAATTATGGAGATTATTCACGTTACAGAAGCAACATTTAAACAGGAGGTACTTGAGTCGGATAAGCCAGTGCTTGTAGATTTCTGGGCAACATGGTGTGGACCTTGCCAGATGCTTGCACCAGTCCTTGAGGAAGTAGCGGCAAAGCAGGACGATGTAAAGATATGTAAGATTGATACAGATAAGGAACTTAATCTTGCATTACAGTATAAGGTAGCTTCAATACCAACCCTTCTTTTATTTAAGAACGGAGAAGTTGCTGCAACTAATATAGGCTTTATAGGTGAAGAACAGGTTATGGAATTCATAGGCCAGTAAATAAATGTTAACTATTTGCGCAGCTTTTCAGCGCATCTGAAGTTTCGAAGAAACTTCTAAGTGACTACGAAGTAGTCATATTATATCGTAAACAAGGAAAGGGCAGGCACAGCATCAGATTTATTATCTAGATGAATGATGCTTGCCTTTTTACTACATTTGCTAAGAAATGAGGTTATACATATATGAGAGAATTATATCTTGAATGTTATTCAGGAATAAGCGGAGATATGTCTGTTGCGGCACTTCTTGATGCCGGAGCGGATAAAGAATATTTGTTAAAAACACTTGCAACTATGCCTCTGACAGGTTATGAGGTTAAGATAACAAGAGTTAAAAAGAATGGTATAGATTCGTGTGATTTTAATGTAGTGCTGGACAGCGGACACGAGAACCACGACCACGATATGGAATATCTGTATGGACATCTTAATGGCGAAGGGCATACGCACAATTTTGAAAATGTACATTCGCATACTCATTCAGCACATCACAGCCACAGGGGGCTGAAAGAAATATATTCTATTATAGAGCAGACACAGCTTACTGAGAATGCAGAAAAGCTTGCTAAGAAAATATTCAGAATATTAGCAGAAGCAGAAGCCAAGGCACACGCTACAGATATTGAAAATGTTCATTTTCACGAGGTTGGTGCAGTAGACTCGATTGTGGATATAGTGGCGTTTGCTGTATGCTTCGATAACCTGCATATAGACAGGGTGTATGTTCCAGGTATCAGCGAGGGAACTGGAACAATAAGGTGCCAGCACGGAATAATTCCAGTACCAGTGCCAGCGGTTCTTAATATAACATCAGCTTATAATATAGAATTAAGCAATACCAATATTAAAGGCGAACTTGTAACGCCAACGGGAGCGGC